>Ga0306869_1000006_pt1 | contig 168203 bp, 135 predicted proteins | sample AntRauTorckE6833_FD_190421 | JGI IMG/M metagenome (GOLD analysis project Ga0306869, IMG submission 190421) | Saline lake microbial communities from Rauer Islands, Antarctica - Metagenome Torckler E6 #833 (v2) (version 2) | ecosystem: Environmental > Aquatic > Non-marine Saline and Alkaline >... | reverse complement strand
CGAAATCCGTATCAAAAAGTGATGAACTCACTTGATCAGTTGTAATTACATATGTTCCATAACCTGGTATAGAAGATCCTGCTGGAAAAGTATAGTAAAACTCCCATCCGTCGCCATTTGAAGATTGAGCTATTTGATAGTCATTCAGATTAACAGCACTATTTGTAGGATTATAAAGTTCAAGTGCTTTGTTGTTACTAGTGCCTTCAATGTATTCGGAGAAGAATAAATTTTGCAGCTCAGAAGTTTGGATTGGGGTACCCGTATTTTCGTAAAGAGATAACAGATTTTCTTGTGAAGAGGTTGATAATACATCCTGATCTCCATCATTGTCAATGTCGGTAGCAATTACTCTTCCTCCAAAGTTGGCAAGAGTAGAAATAATCTCTGGATTACTAAAAGTTCCATCACCGTTATTCATATACCTGGTGATTTCATTACCAAAAGTTGATGATAGAATATCTTGGTCGCCATCTCCATCAAGATCGGTTGTAAAAATGCTGTAGACTTGCTGCTCGACGGTTGAGATCACAACTTGATTGGAAAAAGTCCCGTCACCATTATTTATGTACCACGCAATTTTATCACTTGAACTGGATAATATATCCTGATCACCATCGCCATCAAGATCACTTGCCAAGACATCTTGAATTACAAAAGTGTTATTTGAAATAACATTTTGGGCGCCAAAAGTACCATCTCCATTATTTTGATACCAGGCTACTTTTTCAATTTGTGTAGTCCCATCACCCGCAGAACCTGATAGCACGTCCTGATCACCGTCTCCATCAAGATCAGCTGCAAAGACACTGACTGCTCTATTTGTAAGATTTGTAATAATTATTTGATTAGAAAATGTAGCATCCCCATTATTTTCAAACCATGAAACAGTACCGCCAAATTGTGAATTCGAAACTATATCCAAGTCGCCATCACCATCCAGGTCAGCAGTATAAATGCTGTTGGGGGCATCTGATTCTATGGAAATAACAATTTGAGAGGCAAAAGTACCATCTCCGTTATTACGATACCATGCAATTTTATCATCACCTGAAGAAGCAGAAATAACGTCCTGATCTCCATCAAGATCTAGATCAGCAGCGTATAATGCCCGTACACCATCTACAAAAGTTGAAATAACAGATCGATTAGCAAACGTACCGTCGCCATTATTTGCGTACCAGTAAATGGTATTTTCAGCACCAGAAGCTGTAAGTATATCCTGATCCCCATCTCCATCAAGGTCTGATGAAAATAAACCGGCTGGTCCATCAGGAAGTATATCTATGTTAACTTGTGCGGCAAAGGAGGGGGTAATGCTTGCAAGAACGCTAAAGGAGCCTGAATAATCCGCAGAGCCTGCTGAGTTAGAAACACTTACATCTTTAAAGCCGGCTGGTATACTAGGTACTTCAACTGTTAGTTTGTTAGAGCTAGCAGTTAAAACGGTTCCATTTCCAGAACCAAAGCTTACTGTATTTTCAGATGGGGTTGTTGAAAATCCAGAACCATAAATTGTTACCGTTGCTCCGGGAGTAGCTGCGTTAGGTTTGATATCCGTAATAACAGGGGCGGAGGCAGCGGTTCCAATATTTTCATATAATCTAGCAACCCGAATGTTTGAATCATTTGCTCCTGTTATTAGTAGGTCTAGATCCCCGTCACCCTTAATATCTGCAAATTCTACATCTCCCCAGTAAACGCCGTCAAGGGTTATTCCTGAATTGGAGAACCCACCATTTCCATTGTTAAGGTAGAGTGTGCTAGTACGCTGCGCGGAGCTGTTTGTTCCTGTAATCAAAAGGTCTGGATCTGCGTCACCGTCTATGTCGCCAAAAGCCACTGAGCTATACCAGACGCCGGTCAGAGCAACCCCTGAGTCAGAAAATCCACCGCTTCCATCATTGAGGTAGAGCTTGCTAAAAGGATCATTAGTACTGTTTTGTCCCGTGATAATCAGGTCATTGTCTGAGTCGTTGTCCACATCGGCAAAGGCTACTGAGCTATACATAACGTCATCAAGGGTTATACCAGAGTCAGAAAAACCCCCATTTCCATTATTAAGATAAAGGGTGCTAAATTTTTGAAGGGTGTTGCCGCTAAATCCTGTAATTAGCAAGTCGGGGTCTCCGTCGTTATCCAGGTCTGAAAAGGCTACTGAACCGTCGCTAACCGGCTCAATACTTTCTCCGGAGTCGGAAAATCCACCACTGCCATCATTGAGGTAGAGTATGCTGGTGCGCACATTGGAGCTGTTTATTCCGGCAATGAACAGATCGATATCGCCATCACCATTTACATCGCTGAAGGCTACTGAGCTGTTGGAAACGGAAACGAGGGATTGCCCGGAGTCCGTAAACCCACCGGTCCCGTCATTAAGGTAGAGAGTACTAGTGCGCTGACCAGAATTGTTTACTCCTGTTATGAGCAAATCTGGGTCTGTGTCACCATCCACGTCAGTAAAATTCGCTGAACCTGCATAAACACCGTCGAGAGTAACCCCTGAGTCGGAAAATCCACCATTTCCATCATTTAGATATAGGTTGCTAAGTCGTACACCTGAGGCTGGTTCTCCCGTAACCAACAGGTCGAGATATCCGTCCGCATTTACATCTTCAAAAGTGGTAGAACCTCGAAATACACCTTCTAGATTTGAACTCGTAAGCTGATAATTGGCGACATTTTGATTCAAGACCGAAAAGCTTCCGTAAAAATCAGCAGTAGTTTCATTCACGGTTGCCGAAACATTAGCGAAACCTGCCTCAGTACTCGGTACGGTAACCACCAGCTTATTTGTAAAAGCAGAAACTACGCTTGCGCTTGTACTATCAAAAGTTACATTGTTTTCGGAAGGGGTCGTAGAAAAGTTAGCACCATAAAGGGTAACCGTTGCTCCCGGAGCAGCGGCATTGGGTTTGATATCGGTTATAACAGGAGGTTGAGCAGCAGTACCAGTATTTTCATACCAGGCAATTTTGTCATCACTTAAGGAAGCAGATAGTACATCCATATCCCCATCCCCATCAAGGTCTGCAGCATAAACTTCTCTGGCTTCACTAGCTAAAGTTGAGATAACAGATACAGCAGCAAAAGATCCACTGCCATTATTTTCATACCAAGATATAGATCCATTTAGAGTTGCAGAAAGTACATCTTGATCGCCATCTCCGTCCATGTCACTGGTGTAAACACTCATGGGACCGCCGGCAGTATTCGTAATAACGGATTGGGCAGCAAAGGATCCATCTCCATTGTTAGGATACCAAGCAATTTCACTGTCACTGAAAGAACCTGAAATCACATCCTGATCTCCATCACCATCTAAATCAGCTGCATATACACTGAAGGCGCGATCAGCAAGGGTCGAAATAACAGACTGGGCGGCAAAAGTGCCATCCCCATTATTGGGATACCAAGCAATTTTATCGTCACTGTCAGATGCGGAAATTGGATCCAGATCGCCGTCTCCATCCAAATCAGCTGCATAAATACTTTCAGCTCCATCAGCTAAGGTAGAAATTGTTGATTCTGTAGCAAAGGTGCCGTCTCCATTATTGGAATACCAGGCAATCTTATCCTCTAGAAATGCCGCAGATAGAATATCTATATCTCCATCCCCATCCACATCTGCAGGATAAATATCTACTTCTCCATTTATAAATACTGAGATGTCAGCCGGAGCACTAAATGTACCGTTACCATTATTGGAGAACCAAGCAATACTATTTCCCGAAGAACCTGTGATAATATCTTGATCTCCATCCCCATCCAGATCTGCTGTTTGCACGTTGATGACGCCAGTACGGGTAGCAATGACCGTTTGGGCTCCAAAGGTCCCATCTCCATTGTTAGAGTACCAAGCTAGTTTATTATCAAGAGCAGATGTTGAAATCACATCTTGATCCCCATCCCCATCAAGGTCACTGGAATGCACGCTGGTGGCTCCGTCAGCCAGAGTAGAAATTACTGTCTGTGATGGGAAAGAGGCTGAGATAGAGTTAAGCACAGAAAAACTACCAGAATAGTTAGCCGTGTCCGTCAAGGTAGAAACACTCACCTCCTTGAATCCAGCAGTAGCAGAGGGAACTTCCACAGTTAATTTATTTGGTGTTGCGGTAACTACGGTTCCGTTATCGGAACCAAAGCTCACGGTGTTATTAGTAGGAGTCGTAGAAAAGTTGGCCCCGTAAAGAGTAACCGTTGCTCCTGGAGCTGCTGCGTTTGGTTTGATATCGGTAATAACAGGTGCGGGAACAGCGGTTCCAGTATTTTCATACCAGGCTAATTTGTCGTCCATTACAGAAGCAGACAAAATATCCATGTCAGCATCACCGTCGAGATCGGAAGCAAAAACGCTTTGTGCTCCATTAGCAAGGGCAGAGATGATGGATTGAGCACCGAAGGTGCCGTCCCCGTTGTTTGCATACCAAGCGATTTTGTCATCTCCACTAGAAGCCGATAATACGTCTTGATCACCGTCCCCATCGAGATCGGTAGCATAGACACTTTGTGCCCCGCCGGCAAGGGTAGAAATTACGGATTGAGTGGCGAAAGTACCGTCTCCGTTATTTGCATACCAAGCGATTTTGTTATCTCCACCAGAAGCCGATAATACGTCTTGATCACCGTCCCCATCTATGTCGGAGGTATATACGCTTGTAGCCTGATCTGCTAAAATAGAAATTATAGCTTCGGTTGTGAAGGTTCCATCCCCGTTGTTTGAATACCAAGCGATTTTGTCGTCGAAATATGAAGCAGAAAGGACGTCCTGATCACCATCGCCGTCGAGATCAGTTGCATAAACGCTCCAAGCCCCGTCGGCAAGGGTCGAGATTACGGCTTGAGTCGCGAAAGTGCCGTCCCCGTTGTTTTCATACCAAGCGATTTTGTCGTCAAATCGAGAGGCGGAGAGCACATCCTGATCACCATCTCCATCAAGATCGGTAGCATAGACGCTTTGTGCTCCGTCGGCAAGGGTCGAGATTACGGCTTGAGTCGCGAAAGTTCCGTCCCCGTTATTTTCATACCAAGCGATTTTGTCGTCGTTAAAGGAAGCGGAGAGTACGTCCTGGTCGCCATCGCCGTCGAGATCAGCCGCATACACGCTCCAAGCCTCGTCAGCAAGATTCGTGATTACTGACTCGGTGGCAAAAGTGTTGTCCCCGTTGTTGGGATACCATGCGATTTTACCGTCAAATCGAAAAGCCGAGAGCACGTCCTGATCACCGTCACCGTCGAGATCGGTAGCATAGATACTATTAGGTAAAAGAGACGTCGAAGAAATTACTGACTGACTTGCAAAGCTGGCATCAACTGCATTTAAAACAGTAAATCCATTTGATAGAGTATCTCCACCAAAGAAATTAGTCACCGAAAGGTCATTAAAACCAACGGCAGTATTGGGGACTTCAACAACAATTTTATTTTCTGTTTGGGAGATAACAGTAGCTTGGGTACTGCCAAAGGTCACGTTAGCTTGGGTACTGTTAAAAAACCCACTCCCATAGATTGAAACGTTACTAAAAGGAGCTGCTGCACTTGGTTGTACACTTGATATTCTTACAGGGGTAATGTCTAATCCTGTTATTGCAACACTATCAACGAAAGCCGCATCTATACCATTTGGATCATTGACAGACTCATCTTTACTGAACCAGAAATCAATATAATATTCACCGGCAGGAAGGTTGTATGTCGGACTATTGGTCCACGGGATATCGCCTGAAGCTGAATCCACAACGGTTCCGTTAATTTCTACATAGAAGAAATCAAAATCTGCTTCAGAACTGACTTTATATTTAAATTGTAAGGCACCACCGGCATCATTAATATGAACAAAGACCCCATTATTCGAATTTTGAAGGGAATCAATATTACCACTTTTAAGACTATAGCCACTAAGATACGTGTTAGCCGATTGCTCTAAGAACCACGTATTGGATGAAGTCTCTCGTCCAAATTTCGTTCCGCTAGACGAAGGAATAAAGTTTGTGGGTATAAATCCATCTTCAAAATTATAGACAGTATCAATAGAAGGAAACAATTCACTTTCTAACATCTCATCTCTAAAAGAGTCAGTAGGTTCCGGTTCCCATTGCCCTTCCGATAGTTTGACGGTCGAACCCGATAACAGCAAAGGTGAGAGAGAGTTTTGCTCATTCTGTGTCTTTGTTTGCCCAAAGGCAATACTAGAAATAAAAAGTAGAATAGCTAAGCAGTTGATGAACTTCATAAGAATAATGATAACTGAATGGCAAAGAATGCCTTTATCTAATTGTTTAAAATCTGAATTAATGGTTTCAGGAAGTTGATATTACAACTATGAATAATTATGTATTCAGAGTGTTAAACGTTAGCCTAAAGCCATTTTTTGTAATGCGATACAAGAAATTCGTTTTTAGAATAACCAGCGCATAAACCTGTTTTGTAAGCATATCTATACCCCTTTGATACAGAATTGATCTACCCCTTAACTACAAATCTATGTTGAAGTTTGCCTGCAGATACTCTACTTATTTTTAATATAGTACTATCTATAAATAGATGTTAATTATGAAACCTTAAAACTTATCTGAACGATCATATTTGATTTTAAAATTACTTAACCATCAACATTTTCTTGGTAGCGGTATAAAACTTACCGGAGTTGGACTGTACGTTCAGCACGTAGATATACATGCCGGAGGCGTATCGCGACGCATCCCAATTCACTTTGTAATATCCTGCGCGAATGCTATTCTCGTTAAGCAGCGTTTCAATTTTACGCCCCAGAATATCATACACCGTCAGACTCACTTTCGCCTGTTCGGACAGCTCATAATGAATACTGGTTGACGGGTTGAATGGATTCGGATAGTTCTGGGAAAGGGTAAACGTTTCCGGAAGATCTTCGCGCACCTGAACCGCTTTCATGGCGGTCTGCTGGAGCGATGGCTGCCCTTTGGCACGTATATCGGAGCTGATTACCATTTCCGAATCTTCATCGCTTAAGGCGCTAAAGGTGACCGATACAATCCCTCTGTCCGTAATGGAAGAAAGCGCGCCAAAGTTCGCCACATTTAGCGTGAGGATACCGTTGGCGGTATCCGCGTGTGATAAGAATACGTTCGCGTTCTCGCTATGGATATCAAACAATCCACGGTCTTCTACATTTTTGAGGGTAAGCTTGTCTTCGTCGTAGTCGATGATCAGTGACAACCCTTCAACACTATCCGGATGGGAGAGGGTAAAGTCATAGGTGACTTCCCGGCTCGCCTGCGATGGATTCGTTACATATTCAGCCTGTGTTTCCGCTTTTTTGTAGCTGATGAAGGACAGGGAGTCAGCAAAGATCTCATCCATTTGATCTATAGAAGCTGAGCTTGGGCCTGTTGCAGGCTTATTGATATCTGTGGCACCATCTAACTCATCGCGGCCATTCGTCCCGCGGGAAGTTGTTCGAGCGGTGGTGTTAGTTCCATTGAATGATTTTCTCAAAGCGGCAAAGGAGTTAGCCTTGGCTGCGCTGTTGCGATCCTGTGTTAGGTTCCAATAGCGGATAAAGGCTACGATGTCATCCACATTGAATTCATTATCGTATGCCAACCGGGCATACGGGAATGGACGAGTGAGATCTAGTGGAGCAGTTTCAAAGTTAAAGTTGTTACTTCTCCAACCGTTACCAAAGCTAATCAGGTCAGAAAGGCCAACTTCTAGATCACCAGTGAAATCACCAATCATCGTTGTATAAAATTCCTGAGAGCTAAACGAGTCATCTGCACTTGTCTGTTGACCATCATTATTGGTATCGATAAAATAAAGTCCATCGCTATTATCAGATACTACCTGAGATGATACTTCAAGAGAAAGGGTATCAAGGGCATAAAAGCTGGTATTCTCAATTAATAAGTTGTTGCCACTTACCGAGAGATTTCCAGGTACAATTGATTGTCCATTACCGTTTGTTATACTAATGGCATCGGTAAAGAACTCTGTAAATCCATTAATGTTTCGGATATTGTTTGAAGCATTAAATGAGATTGCAAACGGCTCATTAACTCGAATAATGTTGTTGGTCCCTACATCAAATCCGGTAATCTGAAGAGGTGTAATCGTGAAGTTCTTCAAAATACCAATCTGAGAAGATGAATTTGATCTGTAAGCAACATCAAGGCGTCCATTCCCATCCATATCTGTGGTAACTACTCTATCGATGCTAGGATTACTTTGGCCCAATACAATTGAGGAGGAAAAAGTATTGTTCCCATTATTTTGGAACCAAAATGCTTGATTTGTATTTGGCGATGAAGTGACGAGATCTTTAAGTCCATCACCATTGATATCCGCTACAGCTATGTCAGATGCGCCACTTATTCCAGAACCACCTACAACTGTTGTGAAGGTGCCTTGACTATCAGAATTTATAAGTATTTCAACAAGATCATCATCGGAGGAAACGTAAATTAGATCAAGATCACCATCATTATCTAAATCACTTCCTATGATTTTTTCCGGAAAATTAATACCGGTAAGAGTGGTTTCGGTAAAGGTACCATCGCCATTATTATAATAGGCGGCAATTATATTCCTGCCCTGTATTGAAGCAACAACATCAACAAGTCTGTCTCCATTGAAATCACCGGCATAAATGGATTTTATATTACCGGCAGAACTAATAATGTTGTTTTCTGACCCAAAGGATGCTGAAGAATTAAAACTCGTATTTTCATACCAGCTTATCTTGCCATCATTATTCGAAGAGATTATTACATCACTATATCCGTCGTCATTAATGTCAGCTGAAGCAATATCAGTTATACCGGAATGGCTTACTGAAATAGTAGAAAGATCTAGAAAAGAAGACCGATTTGTACTGCCATTATTCTTAAGCACGTGGAATACATTATCCTGATAAGATGTAAACACAAAGTCAGGGTAATCAGCACCAGAGATACTGGTAGGCTTAATGATATTTGGATCTATAGAGCTACCTAAGTTTATATTTACAAGCTGACTATATGGATCGTTGCCGTCTGAATAAAAAAGGCCAATTTGGTTTAATCCTGGTCTTGTTACAATCAAATCTTCTAAACCATCACTATCTAAGTCAGCACTTGTAATACTTCCTACACCGCCACCACCACCGTTTGTTTCGTTTGGTGATGAAAAAGTCCCGTCGTTCTCAGTTAGTATCCTGAAAGGTGCTGGATAATTATAAGTAATTCCATTTGTTGTGATTGATATCTGGGATGTTCCTGATAAACCGCCAGGTACTTCAGCTGTGACTAGGTTATCATAAGTATCAATGACATTAGCTGCTGTGTTACCAAAATCAACAGTTGTACTTCCAGAAATCCCTACTCCTGAAATTCTAATAATATTACCGGCGACACCTGCCAAAGGGTCAACATTCGATATTTGAGTTGAAATAGCCTTAATAGCAACACTATCAGAACGAGTTTGAGTACCGTTTGTATCTACAGCGGCCACACGGTAGTAATAAGTTAATGCGTTGGTAACGTTAGGGTCAGTTATACTGGTACCCGTCTGTACTCCACCGGATATAGAAACATAATTAGTGACAGGATCTAAGCTTCTGTAAACTTCATAACCGATTAAATCAGTTTCAGAATTTGGGTCCCAACTTAGCATTATACTTCCAATGTCTCGGGTAGCAGTTATTCCGGTAGGGGCGGCTGGAGGCGCGTCTACGTTGTTGATTCTTAATATGGTATTGTTAGTAAAGTCTCCCGCAAGAATATCTAGCGTTCCGTCATTATTAAGATCTGCTGTGGCTAAAGATCGAATCTCACCTGCTCCAGTCACTAAGTATTCAGCTGTACTAAATACTTGAGACCCTTGGTTTCTATATAAAACTACATCTCCATTTAGTGTACCAACAATAACTTCTAAAAGTCCGTCGCCATCAAGATCAGCAACAATAGCACTAATAGGGTCTGTAAGGTCTTGAGAAATTATATTTTGAGTTGAAAATGATCCTGAACCAGCATTATTAGAATACCAAGCTACTTTTGAATCATTTAGAGATACGGTCAAAAGATCAATATCACTGTCACCGTCAATGTTACCAGTCACAACTGTTTGTGGTCCGTCAACAGAAGAACTTACCAAGGTACGTCCCCCAAATGTGCTTCCATTGTTTGGATAGTAGACAAGCTGATCGGATGCTTCTAAAGAAGCGATGATTTCGAATCTTCCGTCTTCGTTGATATCGATACCCGCAATGTTATTAACCAATGGAGCATTTGAGTCTATAGTTACCTGAGTTGTGAAATTACCGGAACCATCATTCTTGTAGAGGAAGATATCATCCGTAATCCGGGTTGAATGAATAAGATCAATATCACCGTCACCGTCAGAATCGAAAGCAAGAAGTGATTGTTCTGAATAGTCATTGTTAGAACGGGCAGGGAATGTTTGTACGGTTGCATTTTGGGTAGTACCAAAAGTGCCGTCTCCATTATTGACATACCATGTTATAGATCGGTCATAAACAGCAGCAATATCTAACATAGTGTCTCCGTCGAAGTCTGCATAAACAACATCACGAGCTCTTAAATCACCTGAGTCCCCAAGGCTTTGAATAGTAGAAAAAGGATTAGTATCTGAGTTTTCAAGTAGAATAATATTCTCAGATAAATCCTGATTGTATAATGAGGCTAGAATATCTGGGTCTATATCACCGTCCAAATCAACGATACGAATATTATTAATACCAAAAATATCGCCAGCTAAAATTGAATTAGGATCCTGGAGAAATCCACTTTCTCCGGGAGTGTTATTCAGTACTGTAAATAAATCCGGCAGGGTAAGAACTGATGTAGTATTTACGGTTACTTCTACATTATAATTACCGGGAGCTATATCAGGTACCGATACTACAATCTGATTAGCAAGTTGGGTTACTATTGGTGCCTGCGTTCCTCCAATGGTTACTTCTATACTGCCAGCTGTTGTTGGTAGGTTTGTACCATAAATGATAAAATCAGACCCTGCATTAGTGTTAGCAGAGGTCTTATTCATTCCATAAACAGAAATGATATCAAAACCGCTCGTGGCTTCGTTACCCAAATCGCTTTGTATGCCTAAATTACTGCTGTACGTGGCAAGTCGATAGTAGTAACGGGTGTTAGCCTGAACATTACTATCAACGAAGGAAGTACCCGTCAGTAATGTTGTATTTACCTTCGTAGCCAATGTTGAATCCGTAAAAGGTTCTGTTGCTCTGTAAACGTTGTATCCGGAAGCATTTGCCGAAGTACTTACATTCCAGCTTAAGTTAATAGCAGCTGCTGCTTCTGTTGCAATAAGGTTAGAAGGCGGTGACACGGACAGATCAATGATATCTGTTTGGTTGATAGGTTCAAGCCGATAATCACCGGCGTTACCTTCACTGATTACACCTTCGTAAGCGAAGGATTCAGGTATTTCAGTTCCAAGGATATTTGTGAATGCCGGTCCTGAAGCAAATAAAAATGCATTCGTATTTAGCACATCATTTTCAAGAAGATCATAGTCGGTGAATTCTCTGAATACGGAACCGGTACTATCTGTAGACAAATTATTTATGCGAACTAATACCGATTCATAGTTCTCGGAAACATCGTCAAGAGTTATCGTAATTGGAGCAGGCAAAGTGTTCCCGGTAGAGAGACTAGTGTATTCGCTTATGTTCACGATTTCCATCAACCCACCAAATTCAGAACGCTGCCCTAATATTTCCAAGGAATCACCTTCCTGAATATTCTGGCCAAAGACAACATCATTGAAATCTGCTGCTCGATAAACATGCAGACCTGCAGAACCATCCTGTATTTTGAAGATACTATCGGTTCTACGGGTTACTATAGCCCTTACGCGGATGTAAGAGCCTTTAGCAGTTAACCGGGCATCAGCAATTGATGAAAGATTTACGTTAAGTGTACCTGTGTTCTCGTACCACGCAATTTTGTCGTCTAAGTAAGAGGCCGAAATAATATCAAGATCGCCATCGGCATTCAGGTCAGCAGCGTGTAGATCTCTAGCCCCATCTGCAAGGTTGGTAATCAGAATTTGATTTTCAAACGTCCCATCTCCATTGTTTCTGAATAAGGAAATGCTGTCATCAATATAGGAGGCTGTAAGCACATCCTGATCACCATCTCCATCAATATCGGCAGTAATCACCTTTTCAGGCCCATCAACAATATTTTGGGAAATAATATTTTCAGTTCCAAAATTACCGGCTCCATCATTTGGATACCAAGCAATTTTATCATCTAAATAAAAGGCAGCAACAATGTCCATATCGCCGTCTTGGTCAACATCAGAAGATACTACACTTCTGGCGCCACTCCCGGTGGTAGAAACTAGAGTTTGCCCTAAAAATCCTCCATTTTCATTATTTAGGTAAATGGAGATTTTATTATCGTTATAAGATGATGACAAAACATCCATATAACCGTTACCATTAATATCTGCAGTAACAATTTCAGTAACTCCACTTGCAGAAGTGTTAGGGAAAAAGGATCCGGAATCGAAACCACCGTCACCGGTATTAGTAAAATAGTAGAGTAGTGCAGAGTTATATGCACCTGCAATAACATCTTGATACCCATCATTATTCACATCCATTGTTGTTACAGTCCATGCTCCATCAACAGTATTTGAGATAACTTCTTGAGTTGCAAAAGAACCATCACCGTTATTTGGATACCAAGCAACTTCATTGTCAGAAAAAGAAGCTGTGAGTAAGTCGATATCTCCATCATCGTCTAAATCTGCTGCATGTACGCTTCGAATACCATCTGAAAGTATAGATATAACCTGCGCCGCAGCAAAAGAACCATCACCATTACTTGGATACCAAGTAAGCTGATCGTTAAGGTATGAACCTGAAATGAGATCTTCGTCCCCATCATTATCCAAGTCAGCGGAAATTATAGAGTAAGCACCATCGGAAGTAGTTGAAATTAGATTTTGTGCGCTGAAATTGGCTTCTATAGGAATAAGAGAAGTAAAAGAACCCGCATAAGTATCTGAAAAAGAATTAGCCGTTACAGAAACCTCTGCTGGTCCTGCACTAGCAGCCGGTACGGTGACCACTAATTTGTTTTCCAAGGCTTCATTTATATCTGCTGTAAACCCACCAATAGTAACGGTGTTTCCGGTTGGGTTTGCATCAAATCCTTTTCCAAAAATAGAAATTTGAGTACCCGGGGTCGCAGCTTCAGGGAATACTTTGGTTATAGTAAAGTTTAAACCAGAAGCAATGTCTTGTTGATAAACGGGGCTTAAGAAATGTCCATTATTCTCAGGAAAATTAGTATTAATTCTGATAACTCCCTCAAAATTGAATGACTCTGGTATTTCTACTCCTGCGAGCTCTGATTGAGTACCGGAAATGTTAAGTCCAGCTGGGTAAGTAATTCCATCCTGAATAATGTCATAGAAAGTATTTGAAACAAATGTGCCAGTAGAAGGTGTTGAGAGTCCTTCAATACGAACAATCTCAGACTCATATTCTTCCCCAACTTGATCCATAGTGATAAGTTGTGCTTCGGGCAGCGTATTATTACGAGAAGTAATTGAGTAATTTGAAAGGTTAACAAGTTCTTTTAGGCCTGCAAACTCTGTAACTTCACCTGTGGTTAGTAAGGAATCTCCGGGAGCTAAATCACCATTTTCAATAAGGGAGTCTATAGGTGAGTTATTCGGCGTAAATATGTGTATACCAGAATTTCCTTCCTGAATTGAAATGTTATTATTAAATGCTTTAGTAACTATTGCTTTAACTCTTATTAACGTACCATTCTCGGCATTACGAGCATCTGCAATTGAGGATATGGGTAATTGACCTATAAACTCAATATTGTCCCAGTAATAGGTTTGAGTTCCGGCTTCAGCACCTGATGTTCCGAAATTAAAGAAAATGGCAACTTTATCGTACGTGTTACCAAAATCGATAGCTGAGGTGCCATCTGCATGGTTTTCAAAATCGAAATAAATCGTTTCCCACTCTCCTGATAGTGTAGTAGTGGCTTGGGTCTCAACACTAATATTTCCGTCAACTGAATTTTCAACTTTAAAAAGGATGGGAGTACCAGCCGCTGGAGACCAAACCCGTACACTCATAATTGTGTTACCTGCAGAAAAGGGTATAGACTGGGCAAGATCAATAGCGGTGCCTGCAGTAACATCAGCAAAATCATATTTGATGCTTTCTGCAACTAAGTTTGAGGCATTCTCCGGATCTTCAGTAACTCGAGATTCATTACCGCCAAAATCGATAAAGTCATAAAATACACCGCTATCGTCAAAAGTAACTGGGAGGCTTGGAGCAACTAATGGAATTCCCGTGTTTTCAAACCAGGAAATTGTATCATCAAATTCAGAAGCTGAAAGTACATCCATGTCTCCATCACCGTCAAGGTCGGCAGCATAAACAGTGTTAGCGCCGTCTGCCAAGGTAGATAAGTTAGATTGACTCCCAAAAGAACCGCCACCTAAGTTTTCGTACCACGAAATTTTGTCGTCATCCGTTGAAGCTGATAAGACATCCTGATCACCGTCGCCGTCTAAATCTGTAGCGTATACACTTCGAGCAGCTGCGGTTGAATTCGAAATAATAATTTGATTTGAAAAATTGCCACTTCCATCATTTTCATACCATGCAATACGATTATCCCCGTACAAAGCGACAAGCACATCCTGGTCACCGTCGTTGTCCAGATCTGAAGTAAATACGTCTAAGACTTTAGTAACAGTATTGGAGATAATGATTTTTGAGCCAAAAGTTCCATCCCCGTTATTTTGATGCCAAGCAATTTCATTGCCGGTGTCAGCACCATAAATTACATCTAAATCTCCATCATTATCCAAATCGGTAGTTGTTACTACAGCTGGTTCTAATGGGTTTGAAATACTAATTGGTCCTGAAAATACTCCGGTACCATCATTTTCAAACCAATCGATACTATTACTGTATAAAGCAGTTACTATTATGTCAACATCGCCATCAGAATCTAAATCAGCAGTATGTAGTCCTTGTAGTCCATTGTAAATTCCATCCGAGAGTATGGTTTCAGAAATAAAATTTCCATTCCCATCATTTTCGTACCAAACGAGTTGATTGGTAACTGTGGTATATATTATATCAAGATCATTGTCCCCATCAAGGTCAGCAGTACTTACCTCTCTGGCATTCACAGCATTAGTTGTAATAAAAGACTCTGATCCAAAAGTTCCATCTCCATTATTAGGAAACCATGAGATAGTGTTATCATTTGATGATGCAGTAATAATATCCTGATCGCCATCACCGTCTAAATCCCCGGAGTAAATATCAGTAACACCGTCTGAGAAAGTCGAAATAATATTTTCGCCACCAAATGAAGCATTAGTTTGATCCAGTACCGTAAATAAATCAGGGTAGGTGTACTCACCAATAATGGTGGAGAGCGTTAAATCATAATTACCGGGGGATAGGTTCTCATTAACCTGGAAAGTCATTTTGTTGTCTGACTGTGCAAGGTTAAACCAGTAATAACCGGTGTCACCAAAATAAACCCGGTTTGATACGCCCTCAGTGGTTAGCCCGCTACCATATAAGTTTATGATCTGTCCTTTTGCTGAAGCTACGGGCTCTACTTTTGTTATACGGGCTAGTGATCCATCAGCATTAAAAATTGAGATATTATCTACGAATGCTGCATCAAGTCCAACAGAAACACCGCCATCTTTGGAATACCAAAAATCAATTTCTCTGACACCTTCGCTTAAGGAATATAAACCACTCTGTGTCCAAGGAATTTCTCCGGATTCATCTAAAATTCGATTACCATCCACTTCAACATGCAAGTAATCCCAGCCTGGTTCTGAACTTACTTTATATCTAAACTGAAGGTCGCCACCTCCGGGAGCTACTTTTACATAGAATTTGATATTTACCGCCTCAGAATCGTTAATATCGGGACTCATTAGGCTGTAGCTATCTAAGTAGGTAGTATCAATAGCTTGGACAATTTGGAAGTAGTTATTTACATTTGCAACAGTATCATCTGGTTGACTATTATCAAATCTAACAAATTCGGGTTGGCTTGAGTAGTATGTGCCATTAGGGTAGCCTGCTTCAAAGTCGTAAGTAAGGTCATAGAGTAGTGAATTAGCAAAATTGGCAGGTGCTTTTTTCTGGCTCTGCTCCAAGTTTTTGAATCTTGGATCCTGTTCGACTTTGATATTCCTATCTTGTGATATAGCCTGCCCCATAGCAATGCTGGAAAAAAGGAGAAGAAACCCTAAACTTTTAATTGTGTACTTCATTGACTGTGGATTAAGCTGATAGAAAAATTGTTTAGAGAACTGGAATATAATTTCCCTAATTCTGGACGGTTGCCCCAGGGAATTCAATTATATCAATGTTATCTCCAACCGAGGTTTTTAATTGAGAGGCGCTTGAAATATTAATAGTTGCGCTCCCTGAAAAACTGGAAGTGGGGGAAAACGTGATTTCACAAACTTTACCGCCACCGCTAAGTGGTGATGTATTGCCTGCTATTCCGGCATCTATAGTGAGAGAGTTTGTCTCAATTTCAGGTTCAATATAAATAAGTGTGTTTGAACCACTAGGATTTAGAAAACTTCCTTCAGAATCAATAACCTGAACATCAGAAACCGTTAAGTTTGCACTCGGATAATTAACCACCAATGAAAAAGCTGTTAAGTCATCTGATTCTTCAATTTCGTCAAGGTAAATCTCAGCAGTAAATGTTCCATCTGTATTGCTGGTAATGGTAACGGGGTTAAATAAGAATCCCCGGCTTTGAAATGCGTCTACTGCAAAGAAACCTGAAAAAGATGTATCCGCCTGTGCGGTGCCTGCTGAATAGGAGGCCTGCAGCTCAAAAGAATAGCGGGTGTCTTCAAAAGTTTCCTTGAGATTTGTTAGTTGGAGAGACCTGCTAAAGGGATCTACATCAATAAAATCACCGGCACTTATAGTTTCACCGGGAGGGGCATAGGCGAAACGAAAGGAATAATTTACATAATCAACAGTTTGATTAACTAGATTCCATGAGAGGGTTTCATTATTCTCGTCAAAAGTAAAAACAGTACCCAAAGAGGTTCCATCATTTATAAGCTGGAGATCGGGAAACCGAAAGGGATTATATCTTGGATCGTCGGTATTCGTTCTTCCATCTTCCGGGTCTTCAGGAAGTTCATTGATTCCATCGATAATACTATCACAACTGGTGGCAAGAATAATTGCTCCGAGTATAGCTAGGAAGCTGAAATATTTTTTCGACATATATTTTTTTGTTGAATGGTCCATAATTCTAAAAATTTACCTTCATACTAATTCCGGAGTTCTGCGCATTGAATTCCAGCTTCGCTTGTTCAAATTTCTTTTTGTTAGAAGGCTGTAGCAAAAGGTCAAATATTTCAATTCCTTTCACAGCTAAATAGGCCGTTATTCCAAGCTTTAGACCATCTAAAGCAGTTTGGGCATTGTCATATTCTTGAACATAAGCTGCTTCCAGCTCTGCAAAATTAGACCCTGGTTGTGCAGAATTGTATTCCTCTAAAGATGTTTGGTACTTGTCATAAGAAGTGCCATAATCCAAATAAGATTTAACGGAATAGCCAATTGCACCGGCTCCGGCAAGGAAGTATAGGAAACCACGTCCCTTACCCAAATAGCCATGTCCTACTCCTGGGAAAACGGCTCCCGGTAGAATAGAACGCCAAACTGCTTTTCCTTTACTGCGAGGGTTATATTCGTCAACAAAAGTAACTTCCTGAGTTAAAGAGTTTACTTGTAGTTTTTGTTCAATATCGTCGAACCCATCTTTTTCGATTTTGATTTCATACTGTCCATAGGGTATGGAAGGAAGCTTTAGCGGTAATTCTGTATAAGTTCTTGAAAAGCCCGGGCCTTTTAATTCGAGCTCTGCATCTGCGAATAAACTGTTAATAGTTAAACTGCCACGGCCATCAACTCTGTTCAAATCAAAATTAACGTTTTTGTCACCGTTGCGAAGAATCTCGATTAGCTCTGTTTTCGGATCGAAATTCTGGAGGTTACCTGTAAGAGAGTAATTTCCAACAGGGAGGTCCCGTATTGTTCGAGGTCCGGTCCATTCTTCAACAATATTGCCGTTTTGTCTAAGGGTAAATTTGACATTATCTTGCTGGGCAACCACAAAAAGATTACCGGTAATTTGGCCAAGAGAAATATCTTGAACTAAAGTGTCTCCCAGATTAACCGTAAAAGTTCTGCTTACCGCATCAAAGCCAGAAGAACGAACTTCAAGGCTATGCACTCCCGGCACCAGCTCAATATTTTCCTTAGAGCTTTGAGGAACATCATCAACTAAAACAGTAGCGTTGCTTGGGGTTGCATTTACTGTGAGGTAGCCTACATATTTTTGGAGATTATAGTTAAGCTCGGGGTTTTCGGTTGTTAAAATGAGCTCGTCTTCTATGTTTGAATAGCCGGGTAAGGTAAGCCTGACTTTTAAATCACCGGGGTAAAGTAAAATCCTTTGAGGTGTTTGCCCGCTTGAACCGGGGCTGTCATTCACATAGATGGAAGCTCCTTCTGGTTCAGAGCTAATTAATACCGGAATAGGGTTTATCTCTTCAAGTGAAAATTGGAAAGAGTTTACGCGGTCGGCTGAAACCGTTATCGAGTCATCTCTGAATTCATACTGTTCTTTCCGTACCTGAATAAAGTGTTTACCAGTGGTCAATTCTGTGTTAAAAACAGTGCCATCAATATCATTAGGTTCACCATCAATTATGATTCGGCTATTTTCGGGTGAAACGGTAAATTGAACAGGTTCAGTGGTGGACTTCTGGTTACCGGTAATTTGAACTTCCCATACTTCCCCGGCATTCAGGTTGATACCTTCATCATTAAGAACAAGCTGAAAAGGAGGGAACCCTTCTTTAAAAATTTGAACGACACGTTCATTAGAGGAAAGATAGAGAAGGTTGTAACCGGGTAGTTGCTGCACTTTATGAATCCCGTTATTAGACCTGAAGGTCAAACCTGTAAGGTCAGATACAACTCGCAGGCCGGCAGTAAGGTTCCCATTTATATCTCGGTTGTCATCCCTGTCAGCGATGATTTCACCTGAAAGTTTGTTTGCTTGGCCAACAACACGCATGGTTGCTAACTCATCTTCTTCCTGAGCTTGTAGATTGCTAAATGGAAATATCCCAAATGTCAGAAAAAGAAAAATTGGGAGTAGTAACAGCTTTGATTTTTGTGTGTGCACTTTTTTGTACTTCTTTAAATTTGAACCGTCTAAACCCATGCCATTTTTTCCCTAAAGGTGTGTTGTGCAAAGGTTACAAACTATTAGTAAAACTTTGACTACATAAACATGTAGTATTTGGGTAGAGACAAAGCAACCCAGCAGGTTGCTAACCTCAAATAAATCTAGAGAAGAAATGATATGCTGGAATCCCCAAATTCCAGCGAATCAATATTGTACCTCAAGCACCATTGCAAATGCCTTTAGTTTCCCCTCCCCAAAAAGACGAGTAAACCGTCTAAAATCAATTTAAAAATTCACGTTAAAATTACCTAATTCAACAAGCGCATCTTCAGACCATTCTTGAGGCTGCCATGCACGTACGTATATTTTTGGTTCTTCGCCGTTAAAATCAATGAGTAAAAACAAATATCCTTCATCAGAGTAGTTGGTAGAAGTGTAGCTCTGTCTCATACTAATGCCATAAATACCTTCCTGATTGTTCTTGCGGATGATATTAAATGTAGAAAAACCCAGATGAATGTCAGGCTTTGTTTCAAACAGTACTTTCTGGCGAGCTATGAATTCATCTTTAGTTTGTCTTAGGTATTCCACATTTGGTTGGGTAGGTTGATTTTGCTCATAAGCAAAATTATTAGTGTCATTTGCGTCAGCCTTTAAAACCCGGCCCGTAATAATCACAGCCTGATCTGCAAACATGGTTCCTAATTGGCTCAAATCCCGGGTCATGTAAGCCGTACGGTATTTTTCAACGAACTTGATCATTACCTGTCGCTTATCCCAGTCTTTACCGTAGGTAGATTGTCTGCGGAATTCGTCATACATACCATCCATAATTCCAAAGTTAACATCAACTACTGCTCCCGTACTATCAAAATCAGGAATTAAATATTCTTTACTCTGCATGTTAACAGAAGGGTAGCGGGCAGTGGAAGAAAGCTGACGAAATTCCCAACCTTCTAAAGTTTTATTGATGTTTGACTTAGAAGTATTGTTCGAAATGCTGAGGTTGTTATGCCTTTCCAATCTTTCAAGTTTACTGCTCAGGAATTTGTCCTGTTCCCAAATGTCATTTGCTTTTTCTTCATTGAAATAAGCTTGTACATTTTTTAGATGATCCGGTACGATTTCTTTCAGAGCTTCTTCATCCAGTGCTTCAATCTCCTCAACCTGCTCTTCAGAGTTGCTGAATTCTTCCATAAAAGTATTCAGTGTAAAGCTCTCGCTCATAGGCTCAAGAGGTACTTTCTTCTGAATTTCTTCTTTCTTGGCCTGTGTGATCGGCTCATCTAAATCAAGTTCTTTAGGATAGTTGAACTTTGGGCGCTGAACGAGATCCCAAAGATCACTTACTTCCTTGATTTCGCCTTTATTTTCGTAATAGTCGTACTTAACATTAATACGGAGGTCGTTAAACTGAGTACTTGATCCGTAAAGATTAATAGTTGCTGTACCATCAATTGATTTCGCAGAAACGGAGTTGCTTCCATCCCAAAAGCTGAAATCGAGTGTCTTGGCTTTTTCACCGTCTAAAAGTACGGCTACCGTAATTTCACGCTCTTTATCAGTTAGCATCTCATCTGAGATGATGTCGAAGGTCACGGACTGCATGATATCAGGTATTCTAAAACCGGGCTCTACATATAGATTGTCACCATTATGCATTAGTTGAGTCTCAGGAATAGAATTCAATAAAACGATGGAGTAGTAATAATACTTAAGAGCGTTGGCATAGTTGGCCTCTTCCTCAAACTCTTCCGCTTTGTCGAAAATGTCTTTTACCAGTTGTTTTCTGTTTTCGAAAATTTCGTTTACAGAAGCTTTCTCAATATATCGGAATACATAAATTCCACAGTCGCGAGGCTCTTTAAAAGTCTTTAGATTCTTAAGCTTCGCGGAAGAATAGGTCTTTACAATGCCTTCAACTTCTTCTTTATACTCGGCTTGATTACCGGAAATGCTTTCTGATACTTTATTGGTAAAAGAAGATTCAATGTTGACGGCAATTTTTGATAAAAGCTGATCAATGGCTGCTGATTCACTTTCATTTTGGTTTTGAGAGCAAAACTCACCCCAATAATGATCAGAGCCGGCTTTGATAGCTTCGATATCGGGCGCTTGACCAAACGCGCTGGAGGTAATGATTACCGCAAATAGGAACGGTAATAATTGTTTTGTAAAGGATGATTTCTCTAAATAATGCATAGTCTTATTGTAAACTTACAATTTCTGGTTTTTCGGATTTGTACTGCGTCATAGTCATCCCAACCGTAGCGTTTATGTAGGTTGGGTCTGCAACAACGTATTTTTTGCCCGACTTGTAGTGGTGATCTCCGGCAACATCGTTAGAAAAAGCTACAGCTGTAGCCAGATGTTTGCTGTAACGTAACCCGACAACATCAAGTCCTGTTAATTCCTGAACAAGATTGGCGAATAATATGGAGCGATCGTCACAATCGGAATAGGGATAAAATAAAGTTTCTTCCGGAATCATATACTTTTCACGATCAAACTGATCCTGATCTGTTTGATAGTCAAAAGCAGTTTGAACAAATCTGAGTATGAAATTAACGGCTTCTTCTTCATTCATATCCGCAATAGCAGGAGCTAAAACTTCATATATAGATTTCTTTGAAGCCTCAGACATGGAAGAAGTGAAAAATATGGGTAACTCTGTGAGAGGGAAGTATTCAAAATAAGCAATAAGGTTTCGATCTACAGATACAGGAATGCTGTAGTCTTTATCCTCATAAGAGAAAGATAAAGTTCTGGATTTCACATTTTTCGAATCCCCTAAATTCGGGAACTCGGTAATTTTCAAATTCAACTTCTTGCTTTGGCCCTTGTGACTTCCGGTATAAGTAAAAATTGAACTCGGGGATTGTTTCTTTTCATTCAGATCAATCACATAAAACTGCTCACCGTCAAGGGTATAGTATTTGGTGTTGAAGACATTGTATTCAACGGCATATAATAAGTAAACGTCATTTTGGTCGTACCCAATACGAATCTGATAACCGGCACGAGTCAGTAGAAACCAATTGTATAAGTTGATTAACTTACTGTCATATCCTTTAAAAACGGTATTAGCAAAGTCATTAATTAAAAGTACATAGCCCCAGTCATTAAGCTGAAGTTCATCCCGTACTTTATTGGAATAGTTGATTATAGGATCGTGATTGATGCGACTCACTTTGTCCCAGAACTCGGCAATTTTCTTATTGTCCGTTTTCATCATTGAAAATTCCCGTGGTGAATACAAGCTTCTCAACTGAGTGGGGTACTCGAACGGAATGGTTGACGAAAAGAAATCAATATTAGCGGAACGGGTCTCTATGTCACCATACATGGAAGCTTTTGGAGGCTTCTCTATGGTGATTGGAGCCGATGGTGGCGCATCTGGAATATCGATGTTAATTTTTTCCCTGATAGGGGTCTCGTCCCTTGGGGTATTATTTTCAACCTGAGGCTTTGGCGGAGCTTTAGGAATAGTAACAGGTTTCTTTTCTTGATAAAATTCAGAGCCTTGGTTAATACCTACTTCTTCCCAGGTCTTTTCAAGCATTTCGATAAACTCTTTATCAAACTTATCCTGGTATTCTTTGAACTCAGCTTCTTGCTGTTTTTTCCATTTTTCATATTCTGTATCCTGGCCATATAAAGTGCCCGTCAAGAGAAATATTGAAAAAAGAAGAAGAAGAATATGAGAAAAGCATTTTTTTCCCCACGCAACATTTTTGAAAAACCCCATTTAAAACCTCAAACTTTACTTTTTTGTAATACCTAGAGCAAAAATTCAACAAATTACATTGATAGTCAAATTAAAAAGATTTGTGATGATAGATATTTCATTTTATTATTGACGAAACCAAAAATATTAAAAGGGGTAACTCGATATGAAAATCAGAACTATTTTTACAATGTTGTTAGCTGCGGGGATTTTTGTTTCCTGCGGTAGTAATAAGCCGGAAAGTACAAGTGACTCAATGCCAGACTGGTATCTTGCGCCACCACCGGATACGGAAGAATTCTTTTACGCTTCTGCTGAAGCACAATCTTCTCGCCAAGGTACTGCGCTTAGAAGTGCAGAAACTAATGCCCGACAGGCTATGGCTACTAAATTAGAAGTTAAAGTTTCTGCTTTACAGAAGTCATTTGAAGAAGAAGTACAAAGCGGAGCTAACTCTAATTACGCTTCAACATTCTCTAACGCCAGTGAGCAGTTAGTGAACAGCACATTGAATGGTGTCACCAGAGACAGAGCTGAGTGTGAGCAAATGGATCCGGAAATGACTGGAGGCAATGTAAATAGCCGTTGCTACGTACTAGTTCGCATGCCAGTAGGTCAGGCTCGTGCAACGCTTGACAACGCTCTTTCTAAAGATGAAGAGCTTTATACGAAGTTCAAAGCTTCTAAAGCTTTTGATGAGCTTCAGAATAAGCTTCATGAACTCGAAAACTAATTAGAAGTATATTTTTTTTGAAGTTAAATTTACTACTTCTAGTTTCCGTTTTATCAAATTTAGTACTCTGTGGAAATGCATTTTCACAGAGTACTTTTTTTTTAGGACAAAATGAATCCAGCCCGGAACTCATCTACCAGAATAATGACCTCCACGGATATGGTATTACTAAGCTGTCCAATTTTGGGGGAGACTCTACTCTATTTCAAAGGGCGTGTGAATCATCTTTAATTGATCTAAATTCGAATATATTTATTTCTGTATTTATAGAAGAGTTTAAAAATGATGATCGATCCCTTTATAACTTCCCGGAGTTTAGCATTCGCGATACCGTTTTAAGTATTGATGAGGGTGGGGATATCGTAAAGGTTGATTCCTTTGTTGTTGATAGAAATGTGCACTGTATAACCGGAATTAATAATGGAGCAACAACTATTACTGCTCCCATGCCTACGCTTGAAAGGCTAATGACCAGTCCGCAGCGGGTAGGAGATACCTGGTTTGCTATAGGTAAGGCCAAGAAGACCAATTTCAATCCTTCCATAGCTTGGATGAAAGCCAAGAATGAAGCTGTTCAGGAACTGACGAAAGTGTTGAAAACGTCTGTCCAGTCAATAACACAGCAGTACGAAACGGATGAAAGGGTTCAGATGGAAGAGTTCACCTATTTTAAATCAAATATTCTATATCGGGATGTGTACAATATTCGACGTTATACGACCAATATTTCTTTTATTACCGTGATTGCCGTTAAGCACGAAGATGTAATGCGCTACTGATTTATCCTAGCTTAAAGGATGGATTCTTATCCTGTTTTAGTCGCTCCTGATCTATTTTCTGTTGGTACAAATGCTCCACATCTTTTAAAGTATCCACATCGTCGGGCGATAAATCCCAGCGAATAGCTTTAAATCTCGGAAATCGCAGCGTGTAATTGGCTTTGGTTCGTTTGTTTACCTGAATGTCATCAAACTCAAGCTCTACAACGATGTCGGGATAAAGTCCCAAGGTTGGCCCGTATTTTTCGGCGGTGATTTTTTTAATTCGGTCATTCATCCGTTTTAGTTCATCATTGCTGTAACCGCCGTATGCTTTTCCTATGGGGATGAATTCTTCCTCGTATCGTTCGTCTTCGCGGACGGAAACCCCTAGCGTAAAATCGGAATAGGTTCCGCCTCGTTTTCCACTTCCGGCATGGGCGTACATCATAATGGTATCAATAGAGCCGCTCGGCTTCTTCACTTTTAGCCACGATTTCCGGCGTTGACCATATTCATAAGTCGAATTCTTCTGCTTCAGCATCAACCCTTCATTTCCGTGGGCCAGCGCAAGTTCAAAAAGCTCCTCAATCTGTTCCTTATTTTCGATGGGTTTTTGGGTGGTGATGGGAAGGTTGTGCTTCTCTGATAATTCCGAAAGCAGTTCCCGACGATTTCCTAAACTATGCTCAAAAATGGGGTTTCCATCATGATAAAGCACATCATATGAAATTAGCACGGTGGGATATTGCTCCAATATTTTCTTGGACGGTTTCTTCAATCCCATCCGCTTTTGGAGAAGTTGGAAGGGGAGAATGGTATCGTCTTTAAAGACACAGATTTCGCCATCCAGTACCAGTTCAGGTAATCCTTTCTCTGCAAAGAACTGAACAATCTCCGGGAAAGAATGGGTGATTTCATTCAGATCGCGTGAAAAGATTTGAATCTGATCTCCGGAAACGTGCAACTGACATCGCATCCCGTCAAACTTCTCCTCAGCTACGTACTGACTGTAATCATCCACAGCCCGACTTTCAATCGGAGACGCCAGCATAAACGCGATGGGTTGAAATAGAGTAAACCGCGCATCATCCAGCTGATTATTTTTAGCTAGTACAGCAGTTTTCCCAATACTGCCCGTAATCATATGCACATACCGAACCTCATCCACTTTATGCTTGAACGCCTTGGCTATGCTCGATACAATACTCTTCGACTCGAAGCCAATCCGCAATGATCCACGCCCCATAATCCGCAGAAAATACTTCACCTCAAGCGGAGCCATCTGAATCCACGCATTCGTTAGAATTTCCTGCTTATCAGCTCTTGAGGAAACATTCTCAAGATGATCGAAAATCGCCTTCACTTCCTGCAGCGATAAATGCTGTGGAGCCCATTTCGCCCTCGCCTCAGGAATATTGCTCAACAACTTCTCTATAACTTCCGAAGAACTCCCCGTTGCCGTTTTGGACGGTTTGAACACCTTCTCATAATCAATCTCACACAAATCAGCCGCCAGCGTAGAATAGGTTCGGCTACCCACCGAAGCCCGCTTCCCTGATACATCCGAAAACGCTCCTTCCCCTAAAAATTGAGCAGCCATCTGCAAATCTTCATCCGTTTCAAGCGATTTAAAATACTCCGCACAAATCTTAATCTTCGCATTACTACCTCGTGTCTCATTTATGTGCTGAGCCGTTGTTGCGAGGTTTAGGAAGGTATTTTCAGCTTGTTTACTCATCGGTGCTTGTAGAATTTTGAATGCTAAATTTTAAATGTTGAATGGGCAATTGAGATTGTTAAAAAAGACGAGGCAGTAATAAAATTTGGGACATTCATAAGACTGTATAGTGGTTGATTTAACATTTAAAATTAATCATTCGGCTTCGCCTCCATATCCAGAAACTGCGACGGAATTCCACGCTCATCCAAATAGTGTTTCACCACATTCGGGTTCGGGGTATGGGTGATGTAGGTCATTTTGGGTTGAAGGTGTTCGCAGAGGGAAATGAGCTCGAAGAAATCCAGGTGGTCGGAGATGGGGATGAGTTTATCTACGGTAAGCTGACTTCGTCTCGACTCCATCGCCGCCCAACCGCTGCAGTATGCAATCCGCTTTTTGCGGACGTTGGATGCAAAGCCTTTGTTGATGGCCGAACTTGGGCAGACCAAAATTTTCCCCTCGCAGGTATCGCGATTGTAGGTTTCATAATTCCCGAGATCGATGCCTTCTTGGTCATACACTTCACACAGCTTAAAGCCCGCGCCGTGTATTTGGATGGGATGATTCAGGTCTTTCACGAGATGCATAATTTCTTGTGCCTTTCCTAGATTGTAAGCCAGAAATACCGGAGTGTAATCTTCATCCAAAGCCGATTGGGCAAAGTCCATGATGTCTGCCTTCAACTCCTCATAGCTTTGCCATTTGTAAACGGGCAGGCTAAAGGTCGCTTCCGTGATAAAAGTGTCGATCTCAGCATCGGGGAGTTCGAAGCCTTCGGTGGCGGGGGATGCGGGCGTTCGGTAATCGCCGGTGTAGAGGAGGTTACCGAAGTCGCTTTCCACAAAGGTCATGGCGGAGCCGAGAATATGTCCCGCCGGGTAGAAGGTGACTTTGGCGTTGTCGGTCTCTATGGATTGCTTGAAGGGGAGTTCCTGCACCTCGTACTTCGCACCCCGCCGCTTCATGAACTCTTTGGTGGGCGGAGTGGCATAAACGGCTTTAGCATGCAATTTCCAGGGAATATGGTCGGCATGACCGTGGGATACAAACACGTGATCCGCTTTCTTGCCGCTGTAGTCCAGCCCAATGCCCAGCTGGGGCAGCAGTATTCCATGATTTCCGGCTTTGGTGATTTTAAGCATGTATTTGATCGTCATTCCTGCGCAGGCAGGAATCTGGTTATCTTTTTAAGGATACTTTTTGTGGCTATTGACATCCTGAGCGTATCGTAAAACAAATAGGACTGAAATGGTTAACACGAAGGATCTCAAATTCTGAACTACTCGATAGGTTAACCATTGAGATCCTTCGCGACAAGCAAAGAACCCTATAGAAAATCACTTCGCTCAGGATGACAACCTTCGGCGATTTTAACGGCTTCATACATTAAACTAAGAAGAGAGAGTGACAGTTCGTGGCAGGGTAATTCTATTTCGAATTATTTTGTAAGGAATTATACTAAAAGCTTTTTTAGCTTTGGATAATCAGTTAGATAAGTTCAGAATAAAATGTTTCCATTTATATACACACCAGATAAAAGTAATATTGTCTTAAAAAAGACAAACGAGTTTTTTGAAAGAAATAAAAAAATCGAAGAAGAGATATCAGAGTTTAGTTGGATTTACCATTCTCTAAGTAATTCTATTCCACAAACAGCTGAAAATTTCTGGTCTGGACATTATTTTCCTTTCATGGAATCATGGGAGGAATTACAAGTTTCATTTAATTTAGTTCAATTTGGTTTTTATAAACAGGCAATGGTTTCTTTAAGAAGCGCGATGGAACTAGGATTGTTGTCAGTTTACTATAATATAAATGATGAGGGGCATGAGACGGTCCAAAATTGGTTGAATTCCAAAGACAACAGGGAAGCTGATACACCGAGGATGAAAAGTATATGGAATATTTTAATCCAGAATCCAAATATCAAAGAATTTCAAGAGAAATTAGATCTTAAAGAAAAACTACTGAATCTTGGTTACTTACATAATTATGTTCACACGAAAGGCTTTAAACACTCAAATAGATTTGGATTAAGTAAATCGAATTCTCAGACTTTTGAAAAAAAAGGATTAAATGAGTAGTTAAAGGCTTTCAAAGAAATTATCACAATTGTGGTAAGTCTGCATTTGTTAAAATACCCAACTACTCTTGTTAGATATGACTACTCAAAAAAGTTTGGCATAGATGTTCCAATGTTTAGTCATTTAAGAGAATTTGAAATAAATAGAATTAAGAAGTGCTTCCCTGAATTAATTTTTGATTTACTAATAACAATCACATCAAAAGATGAAGAAGCTCAAGACTTCATTAAAGGAATAGATGCATTGCCAGATATAACTAAAGCTGCAATTGAAGAACAGATTGTTAATATGGAAAAATTAGATATTGAAGGACAAGGTTTTAAAAATTATAAAAAGCAAAGGCTTTCCTTTTATAAAGTAGGAAGCGTAATTGAATTGCCAAAAAAAGAAAGAACGAGAATGAATAAACTAGAAAAATGGGCGATAGAAAATGATCATTTAGAATCAAAATTGCCCTATAAATAGGTTTAATCTCGTTCCGTAGCTCTGCTGCGGAACGCACTCCGGGAAGCTCCTGCTTCCAGCTATTATTCAAGATGGAGAAGTTATCAATCATACAATCTCCAAATCCAACGTACAAATGCTTATTGTGCTTGTTTTCTAAAATTCTTAGGTAGCTGACAACCAAAAAATTATCGAACCTATGAAACAAACGATTTCTGCTCAGTCCCACCACCAAATAACGTGAACACCGATAAAGTAATTTTGAGAATTTATAAAACCACTTTCCTGCTAATTTCAGGAATAATTTTATTCACTTCTTCTGTTTTTGCACAAGAAAGTTCAAATAGTGATATACATTTAGATCAGTCAGCTCTCCCAGTTCTTTCTGATACGACTGATTTTGAGAAACTTAGAACTCAACTTATTGAGTTGCACGCGTTGTTGCGTGAAGATTTAGAAATGATCGAAACTATAGCTCCAATGATGCAAGAGCTTTGTCCCGTTTATTATGACATGCGATCGACGATAGAGAATAAGAAAACTCGCCAGTTCTGGGATGCTTTTGAAGGTCTTAAACGTAGCGATTCGATTAACTATCAGTTTCTGGAAAGAATTACTGAAGTCTATAGATCTAAAGCTTTAGCTTATAAAAAACCTTTAGGCGCTGTTTTTCAGGGAGTGCTGCCTTCTCCTGAAGTTTTCGAGCCTAACGAAGCATCTATTCCTGAACAGCAGTTTTGGAAAGGAGTGCGTGATTCAGAAGGCATCATAGAGACGAATCTGGAGTTTGTTAAGAATGTTGAATTAGATGAATTAATGTTCGAAGAATATCGCCCTGTTTGTGCAGATTGTCCGGAGAGCAAAAGGTATCAGCAAACATTTGCACGGTTGAAAGGTTATGAGGATTTTTATTTCACCTACACACGCGAGCCTGAAAAAGCGATTGACGAAACAAGTGTTCCTCAGCGTTCACTCATTTATTACGATGGTGATGTACTTCATACAGTCTATACAACCAAAATGGATCTATTCGGATGTGGTTGTATGTAGAAATTAGCACTGAGCTGAGATAGAATTGTGAAGAAAAATCAATAATCCAAGATTTATGGATTTTGACTCTCACTCTTTTATCTTGGAAATTAAAAAGCGGGGTTTATAATGTATTTAGAAGGGATGTGCAATTATTTGTTACTTAATTTTGGGTTTTTTGCTGAGGTTTTTATTTATAACGAAGGCTTTTCATGGTTCTTGAATCACGCAAAGGATCTCTTCTTTCTTGGTATAGTATTATTTGGTTGTATCTACGCACTGTACAAATTGTTGAATTATCAGGAAGAAGAAAGAGAATACAAACTGATGCGTTGTCCGGAGTGTGGGAAAGAGCCCTATAAACTCTGGAAAGTTGCAGGACGTGGAGTGAGTTTAAGTCAACGAATGCGCGGATATTTGAACTGTATCCATTGCGGGACTCATCTTCGCAGAATGCATTCCAAAGCTGTGTATGCATACCTTCTGATTTCTACATTAACATACCTTTCACTTTATGCTATTCTGTATTTAGTTTCTTTTAAAGATAATCTGGAACTTTTAGTTTGGACTCTGTCAATATTAGGAATTATCGAAGTAATTTCGATTTTGATGATCATCTTTTACCTGGTTACAAAAAGCCGGTTTGTTAAGGTTGATGACGAAGGGGTATAATTACTTATTGCGCTTGTTTTCTGAAATTCTTAGATAGAAATAACCTCCAAAAAACATCGACTCCATGAAACAAATTGTTCCTATTGTACTTCTTATTGCAGGCGCTTTCTTACTCTATTTTGGATATCAGGAATACAACTCGTTAGGGTCAGAAATTGATCAGGCCTTTGGTGGATCGGGTTCTACTAATGCTATTCTTATGCTTGCGGTGGGTGCTATCGCGGTTATTTTGGGCGGATCCCGGCTGTTAAAAAAATAGTAGCCCTAATACCGTTTGGACCCTATCTGTTTACCCCTCGTTCCGTAGCTCTGCTGCGTAACGCACTCCAAGAAGCTCCTGCTTCTAGTTGTTTTTGAAGATGAAGAAGCTGCACTTTTGATTCAGGAAGATTTCCCTTTCTCAATACCGTTTAGGCCCTATCTCTATCTCTGTCTCTGTCTCTGTCTCTTTCCCTCTCCTGCAAAGCGTGACAAGGAAAGAGGACTCCTGAAATAAAATCTTCCGTCATAAATCAACAAGAATAGCGATGAACCGAATGATCGATTGGTGACTTTACTTCTTGCTTTAAGTTAGAGAAGAGTCATGCGACGAGCCAAGAGTCTTTTCAAAATATCTAGAAACGGTGTTCAGGATGACGCGTGTACCTAAATTCATACCACGCCAACTTCATCACTCAATGTTGAATATTGAATATTCGATATCAATTCCCTTCTATTCAACCACCATAGCGTCCTCGTTGGACTCCAATTCTTTGGGTATAGATTCCTTGATTAAATCAGCAAATGCTTCAATCAGGTTTTTCTTAAGGAATTCACGGCTGTACACCAACCGGATTTTACGTGAAGGAATAGGATCCTCGAATTGTTTAACAATTCCGTTTGCACATCGGGTATCATAATCATTCATTGCGAGATATGGCATCAGGGTGATCCCAAAATTCTGCTCAACAAGACGTTTAAGCGTTTCGAGATTTCCGCTTTCAAAAATAATAGGTGCCTTATTCAGCTTCTCGTTGTTTTGCTTGCAGATTTTGAGGGTCTGATCACGGAAACAGTGTCCTTCATTCAGCAGCCATAAATCTTCTTTGTAAAGATCATCAATACAGAGTTTATCCTTTGAAGCGAGCTCATGTTCAGCGCTCACATATCCCAGGAATGGCTCGAGGAATAAATCTTTTTCGTACATGTGCTTGTCGGTGGGGGTGGCAATAATACCCACATCATAATAATCTTCATTCAGTCCTTTTAGCACATCAGCAGTCAGTGCTTCTTCAAAAATGAGTTCCACATCGGGATACGTATCCACAAATTTTTTAAGGAATAGAGGAACCAGGTAAGGAGCGATAGTAGGAATGATGCCAACCCGGAAAGTACCTCTAAGAGAATCACCCTGAACGGCAACCATGTCTTCGATGTGTTTGGCTCCGCTCAAAATGGTTTTAGCCTGTTCAATAATTTCCTCTCCCATAGCTGTTGGTACAACCGGGGTTTTGGAGCGGTCAAAAATGAGCACGCCCAGTTCATCTTCCAGCTTCTGAATTTGCATACTGAGCGTAGGCTGGGTGATATAAATTTTTTGGGCGGCCGTAGCAAAATGCCGATGTTTGTCAACAGCTACGATGTAAGAAAGTTGTGTTAGTGTCATGTTCTAAAACTTAGTGAACGCTAAAGGTAAGGAATCATTTTTTTAATAATAGAAGTTTAATACTAAAAAGGAAGTTGAGTGAAGAAACATATTTTTATTTCAGGCAGAGTACAAGGAGTTGGGTTCCGCCACTTCACTAAAACTAATGCTCGCGAGCTGGGAGTAAATGGCTGGGTCAAGAATTTAAATGACGGTCGGGTAGAAGCTGTATTTGAGGGAAGTGAAGAATTAGTCGAGAAACTCATTGAACGATGCAAGGATGGTCCGCCGTCCGGTTATGTGAAGGACATGGAAGTCAATAATATGAACGAAGAGGACTCTTATTCAAATTTTGAAGTTCGGTTTTAAATGTGGATAAATCGTTAGCAACTTCATCGGTTTTGCTGAGTCAAGTATTGTATATTTTGAACGGAATTTTTCTATGAAGCTAAAGCAACTATATGTATCTGATATTTGATACCGAGACCACAGGCCTACCCAACGATTTTTCTGCGCCTATCAGCGATTTGGATAACTGGCCACGTCTGGTTCAGCTTGCCTGGCAGCTTCATGATCATACCGGAAAGCTCATCAGCAGTGGGAACCATATTGTAAAGCCTGAGGGGTTTACGATCCCATTCAATTCAGAAAAAATTCATGGTATTTCCACGGAACGTGCCAATGAAGATGGTGTGGAGCTCGAGTTTGTGCTCAGAGAGTTTATCAAAGATATGGACCGTGCCTATTTTCTCATTGGGCATAATGTAAGCTTTGATGAAAAAATTATGGGTGCGGAGTATATCCGTAAAAAGATACCCTCAGCCATCATTGATAAGCCCAAGATTGATACCAAAGATGATGGTACCAACGTAGCCAAACTTGAAGGCGGCCGAGGCGGGAATTATAAATGGCCTTCACTAGCTGAGTTACATCTTGCCCTGTTCGGTAAGAGTTTTAGTGATGCCCACGATGCCGCAGCCGATGTAGAAGCTACCGCTCGTTGTTTTCTGGAAATGGTTCGTATTGGTGCAACTCGTGTGAACTTCCCAATGGATGCTCACCTGTATGAGTCAGCACAGAGCTTTATCAAGAAAGAAGAATATATAGATCTCGTTTCGCCATCCCGGTTCAAGACCAAGCAGACGGATGAACAAATAGCGGCTCAAAAAAAAAGTGGAAATCAAGAGGCGGCAGCTACTGAGCTGGTTGAGAAAGCAACTTATACCCATCTCCATAATCACTCTAAATTTTCGGTGCTTCAGGCTACAGCCGGAATTAAGGAATTAGTTAATAAAGCTAAGGCCGAAGGAATGTCGGCGGTAGGACTTGCAGACCTCGGCAATATGTATGGTGCTTTTGCCTTTGCTGCCGCTGCTCATAATGCAGATATAAAGCCTATCATCGGTTGTGAGTTTTATGTGGTGGAAGATCGGCTTCAAAAGAAATTTACCCGCGATAATAAAGATCGGCGCTATCAAATCCCGATGTTTGCCAAGAATAAAAACGGGTATAAAAATCTCTCCAAACTAAGCTCTATTGGTTTTACGGAAGGATATTACTACAAATATCCGCGGATCGATAAAGACGTGATTGCCAAATACTCCGAAGATGTAATCTGTATGAGTGGGGGAGTTCGCGGCTGGTTGGCTGACCTGATTTTGAACAAAGGGGAAGAATTCGCGGAGGAAGAACTTCAGTGGTGGATGGAAACTTTCGGAGATGATTTCTATCTGGAAGTCCTAAATCACGGGTTGGAAGAAGAGAAGCGGGTGAACGAGGTTTTTAAATCTTACTCCGAGAAATATGGAGTGAAACTGGTGGCGACCAATAATGTTTTTTATCTGGAAGAAGAGGACGCCAAAGCCCACGATGCTCTGATTTGTATTGATGATGGTGAGCTCATGAGTACGCCGAAGGGAAGAGGAAGAGGCTATCGATACGGCTTCCCAAATGATGAGTTCTACTTCAAAACTCAAGATCAGATGAAGGAACTCTTTGTTGATATGCCTTCATCCATTATCAGCACACAAGAGATTGTCGACAAAATTGAGCCGATTAAGCTGGAGCGGGATGTTATACTTCCCAACTTCGAACTCCCTGACGGCTTTGATACCGAAGATGCCTACCTGCGCCACCTCACTTATGAAGGTGCCGAGCCTCGATACAAGGAAATGGACGATGAGGTTAAGGAACGCATCGAGCTGGAGCTTGGTATTATTCAAGAAATGGGTTTTGCCGGATACTTCCTTATTGTACAGGATTTCATTGCAGCTGCCCGCGATATGAGCGTTTATGTGGGTCCGGGACGTGGTTCTGCGGCAGGTTCGGTTGTCGCTTATTGTACAGGGATCACAAATATTGATCCGCTGAAATACGATCTGCTTTTTGAGCGATTCCTGAATCCTGAACGTGTGTCCATGCCCGATATCGATATTGATTTCGATGATGATGGACGTCAGCGCGTGATTGAATATGTAGTCAACAAATACGGAAAAGATCAGGTTGCCCATATCATCACCTTTGGTTCGATGGCAGCACGTTCTTCGGTTCGTGATGTTGCGCGTGTGTTGGATTTACCACTCGCTGATGCTGACCGAATTGCCAAACTCATTCCGGAAAAACCCGGTACTTCTCTCGATGATGCTTTTTCGGAAGTGAGAGAACTTCGGAATATCCGCGATGGGGAAGGACTCGAAGCCGAAACGCTTCGGATGGCGTCTGTATTGGAAGGTTCGGTTCGGAATACAGGAATTCATGCTGCGGGTGTTATTATCGCACCAGATAAGCTTACTGAATACATTCCGGTTAGTACGGCCAAAGACGCTGATCTTTACGTCACCCAGTTTGACGGAAGCGTAATCGAAAATGCTGGTATGCTGAAAATGGATTTCCTGGGCCTGAAGACCCTCTCCATTTTGAAGACGGCTATTGCGAACGTGAAGAAAAATTTTGGGAAAGAATATAATCTCGATGACATCCCGCTGGATGATGAAGCCACCTATAAAGTTTTTCAGCAGGGTGGTACTGCGGGTATTTTCCAGTTTGAGAGTGATGGCATGCGGAAGCATCTCAAAAACCTCAAGCCGACCAGTATAAATGACCTAATTGCCATGAACGCATTGTACCGGCCGGGTCCAATGCAGTTCATTCCCGATTATATTGAACGTAAGCACGGCCGTGAAAAGGTTGAGTATGATCATGACGACTTAGTTGAACTGCTGGAGCCGACATACGGTATCATGATTTATCAGGAGCAGATCATGAAGGTAGCGCAGCGAATGGGCGGCTACTCACTGGGTGAAGCGGATGTGCTTCGCCGAATCATGGGTAAGAAGAAGCCGGAACTCCTTCCCCCGGAAGAAGAGAAGTTTGTGAAGCAAGCCGTTGAAAAAGGTTATGACGAGAAAACGGCTAAGCAAGTATTTGATAAGATGGCCATGTTTGCGGGCTATGGATTCAATAAATCTCACTCGGCCGCATATTCGGTAGTGGCTTATCACACCATGTATTTCAAAGCCAATTATCCGGCTGAGTATATGTCGGCGGTTATGACTCACAATATGAGCAACATCGAAAAGGTGTCGGCTTTTATTGAGGAATGTCAGCGAATGAATATTCCGGTTGACCCGCCAAACATTAATACGGCATGGGGTAAATTTCGCCCTAAAGAAGGTCGTGTGCAGTATGGGATGTCAGCCATCAAAGGAGTGGGCTCATCCGCTATCCAGCATATTGTGGAAGAGCGTGAAGAGGTTGGAGACTTTACATCTATCTTTGATTTCGCTACCCGTGTTGATTTGAAAGTATGTAACCGGAAAACACTTGAGAGTCTCATCATCGCCGGCGCTTTTGATACGCTGAATGATAACCGTGCACAGCTCCATCATTCTCTGGAAGACATCTTGTCGTATGCTGTTCGGAAACAGGAAGAAATTCGCCTGAATCAAGGGAACCTATTTGGCGGTGACAGTGGAGGATCAGGGTTTTCGGAACCGAAACTTCAGGAAGTAAGAAGATGGACGCAGATCGAACGCCTCAACAAGGAAAGAGATCTGATTGGGTTTTATCTGAGTGGTCACCCGTTGAGCAGGTTCAAAGAGGAAATTCGATTATTCGGTAAGCAAAACCTTAGTGATGATGTATTTGGGCAAATGAATGACCGGCAGAGTATCCGGTTCATTGCCATTATTACCGGGGTGAAAAGAGTGACGGATAAAAAGGGAAGACCGTTTGCCTTCCTGCAGGTAGAAGACTTGAATAACTCTACAGAAGTGATTGCCTTCAGCTCTACGTACGACCAATATATGGGTCTTCTTCAAACAGATAATGTGTTATTTATTGATGGAACTGTGGACACTCGAAGCGGTCAACCCAAAGTGATTGCCAATACCTTTGAACGTGTTGAAAACCTTCGTGAGAAATTTCAGGAGCAGTTGAATCTCAGGATAAAGCTCAAAACATCGGATTTGAAAAAAGATCATCTGAAGCAGATCGAGACGTTATTCTCTATCAACAAAGGGAGCACACAGGTTCGGCTAGCAGTAGTGAGTGAGGAAGCTTCGGCCCCAATTAAGATGAACGTCCGGAATTTCGTGGTAGAACCTAATGACGATTTGCTGCGGGGACTCCGGGAAGTGTTAGGTGAAGAAGCGGTGCAGCTGGTGCATGGGAGCTGATTTGGCTTTTTCAGTGACCAGGGTTGTCATCCCGAGTGCGTAGTAAAGAGCAAAGGATTGAGATAGTTATCACGAGGGATCTCAAAGTTCAAGCAACTTGGTAAGTTAGCGTTTGAGATTCTTCGCGTTTACCATCCCGCCCAATTCAACAACGGGACGCTCAGAATGACAACTTTGGGTGTTGATTCAGGAGTACCAGTCTTGACCTAAATCATTCATAAACCCCTGCTATCAACCCAATAATTTAAAAGAATGTGTATTGTTGAATGAATAATCACGATATTTGTTTAAAGTTGATGAACATTCAATAAACGGAAAATATATTATGTCAAAACCAATCGAATTTACCGACGGCAATTTTGATGAAGAAGTACTTAAGTCTGATAAACCTGTACTGGTTGATTTCTGGGCTGAGTGGTGCGGACCTTGCCGAATGATCGGGCCTATTGTTGAAGAGCTTGCCGGTGAGTATGAAGGCAAAGCAAAAATTGGAAAAGTAGATGTGGATAGTAATCCTGAGATTTCTGTGAAATACGGAATCAGAAGTATCCCTTCGCTATTGATTTTCAAAAATGGTGAAGTAGTTGATCAGATTGTAGGAGCTGTTCCTAAATCTCATCTCAGCAAGCAACTTGAAGCTCAGGTAGCCTAAGCTCATATTTTTATAAGTATCTAAGCGATGCAGGTAAAACTGTATCGCTTTTTTTGTGATTCTGAGCCTGGCGCCCGGCATTTTTTACAAGGCTTATCAACAAAATAGAATGTTAAAACCTCACTAAAGGTTACCTTAGAGCATTCATTGAAACATTATATTTAGTTTTATACATGAAGCGAATTCTTATCATTTTAGGTGTTCTGATCTTATTTGGGCTTCTGGCCTATCCTAAAGTTCAGAGTTATATGGAGTCCTCAAATGCGCCGGTTGGCTCATCAGGGAATACCCCTGTTTTTGTAGATATATTTGTGGTACAGCCCGACACCATTGAAGACAACATCTTTACAACCGGAACCCTGATTGCAAATGAAGAAGTTGAGCTTGCAAGTGAAAGCTCCGGTCTTATTGAAGAGATCTATTTGAAAGAAGGACAGCCGGCTGAGAAAGGGCAGTTACTTATTAAAATAAATGACAGTGAATTAAAGGCACAGCTTAACCGTGCAGAATTCAGGCTTAATTTGGCTGAAGATCGTGAAAAGCGTCAGACGCAGTTGCTGGAAAAGGGAGGAATTAGTCAGGAAGAATATGATGCCACGCTAAATGAGGTGAATGTACTTAGAGCTGAAGTAGTATTGATAGAAGCTTAGATTGCTAAAACTGAAATCAGGGCGCCGTTTTCAGGAAATGTTGGTCTTAAATATGTAAGTGATGGGAGCTACATAACCCCAAACACTCGTATTGCGACTCTTCAGGATATTGACCCAATCAAAATCGACTTTTCAATTCCGGAAAGATATGCGGCGATGTTGGAAGTAGGCAACAAATTAGAATTTACGGTTTCAGGTCAGGAAGAGACGTTAACAGCCAATGTATACGCCAAAGAGCCAAGAATTAATACGGAAACACGTTCATTACAGGTAAGAGCTACAAGCAACAATAAAGGTGGGAGACTTCTTCCCGGCGCTTTTGCTGATATAGAATTAACGCTTTCAACCATAGATAATGCGCTGATGGTGCCTTCGATTTCGTTGGTGCCTGAACTTCAGGGACAAAAAGTTTTTGTATTGAGAGATGGAAAAGTACAGCCGGTGTCTGTTCAAACAGGACTCAGAAATGAAACCAAAGTTCAGATCACTGATGGGATCTCACCCGGTGATTCCGTGCTAACAACCGGATTGCTTCAAGTGCGACCGGGAATGGCGGTGAACATTGAAAATGTAGAAACGGAGTAATATGAGTTTATCGTCACTGAGTATACGTCGACCGGTTCTCGCTACCGTTTTTTCAATTGTCATTGTTCTGTTTGGGATCATTTCCTTTAACTATCTGCCGGTGCGGGAATATCCGGCCGTAGATCCACCGATTGTAACGGTGAGTACTTCCTACATTGGTGCGAATGCTGAAGTGATTGAATCGCAGATTACAGAGCCCCTTGAGGAAGAGATTAACGGTATAGCAGGTATCAAGAACCTAACCTCTGTAAGCCGTGAAGGTAGAAGTACGGTAACGGTAGAATTTGGTTTGGATATAAATCTTGAAACGGCAGCCAATGACGTGCGTGCCAGGGTTTCCAGAGCGGTGCGAAATATCCCGCCGGATGCTGATCCGCCGGTTGTATCAAAAGCGGATGCTGATGCACGACCTATCTTGTTTTTCAATATTAAGAGTGATTCCCGGAACCTCCTGCAGCTGACCGATATTGCGATTAACTTTTTCAAAGAACGGGTTCAAACTATTCCCGGTGTAAGCAGTGTCCAAATTTGGGGTGACAAGACGTATTCCATGCGCCTTTGGTTAGACCCGATGAAGTTGGCTGCCTATGACTTGACTCCTCTGGATGTCCGAAATTCATTGTCTAGCGAAAACGTAGAACTTCCTTCCGGTCGAATTGAAGGTGATCTTACCGAACTTACAGTGCGAACCATGGGCCGAATGTCGACCGTGGATGAATTCAACGATTTGATCATCAGTCAGCGTAATGGAAGTAATATCAAGCTTCGGGATTTGGGTTATGCTGAACTAGGTCCTCAAAATGAGCGGACTATTCTTAAGCGGGATGGAGTCCCAATGGTGGGAGTGGTATTGGTTCCACAGCCCGGAGCTAACCAAATTGATATCGCCGATGAATTCTACAAAAGGGCCGATGCCATTGAAAAGGATCTGCCTGCCGATATTGAAACAGCCATTGGCTTTGACACCACCGAATACGTCCGAGCTTCTATTGATGAAGTGCAGCAAACTATTTTCATCGCATTTCTACTGGTAATCGCGATTATTTTCTTTTTCCTCAGAGATTGGCGAACTACCATCATTCCCGTTGTGGTAATTCCAATTGCTTTAATTGGCGCCTTTTTTGTGATGTATTTGGCAGGATTTTCAATAAATGTATTAACGCTCCTGGCTATTGTACTAGCTATCGGTTTGGTCGTTGATGATGCGATTGTAGTTCTTGAAAACATCTATGCAAAAATTGAACAGGGATTGGAACCAACCATAGCAGGTATTTTGGGTTCTCGGGAAATTTTCTTTGCCGTTATTGCTACTTCAGCGGCATTGGTCTCTGTGTTTATGCCGATTCTATTTTTGGGAGGAATTACCGGTCGCCTTTTCCGTGAGTTTGGAATCGTTATTGCCGGCGCCGTGGTCATATCCTCCTTTGTGGCGCTTACGCTTACTCCTATGCTTTCAACCAAGCTGTTGAAGAAAAGGGAAAAGCATAACAAGTTTTATGAGATGACCGAGCCGTTCTTTGTTGCGATGAACAGAGCATATAAGAATTCACTCCAAACATTCATGAACAAGCGATGGGTTTCATTTTTGGTGATTGCAGCTTCAGGGGGACTAATTTATTTGTTCATGTTAACGCTGCCCCAGGAAATAGCTCCGATGGAAGATCGAAGTCGAGTACGAATGTTCGCTCAGGCTCCTGAAGGTGCTTCCTTTGAGTACATGGATAACTACATGGACCGCTTGGTTAAATTAGTTCAAGATAGTGTACCGGAAGCTCAGGCAGTAATTTCGGTTACCTCGCCGGGATTTGGGGCATCCAGTTCAGTAAACTCAGGATTTGCCTTTGCCATTCTGAAAGATCCTGCAGAAAGGGATAGGTCCCAAAATGAAGTGGCCGAATATCTTACCCAATTGGTGACTACGTTAAGTGGGGCTCAAACTTTTGTATCTGAGGAACAGACTATTGGTAACAACAGGGGAGGGCTGCCGGTACAATATGTACTGCAGAATCAGAATTTTGATAAACTGAAAGAAGTTATTCCTGCTTTTCTTGAAGAAGCCCGCAATAATCCGACCTTCACATATCAGGATGTTGATCTGAAATTCAACAAACCCGAATTACAAGTTTCTATTGATCGAGAACGAGCTCAGGATTTGGGAGTTTCCGTGCGTGATATTGCGGAAACATTACAGCTTTCATTGAGTGGGCAGCGTTTTGATTTCTTCATTATGAACGGGAAGCAGTATCAGGTAATTGGCCAGGTTAGCCGAAATAACCGTGATGAACCGGTTGATTTAAGAAGTTTATATGTGAGAAATAATTCCGGACAGCTTATCCAGTTAGATAACTTAGTAACGGTAGCTGAGCAAAGCAGTCCACCGCAGCTCTATAGATTTAATCGCTATGCTTCGGCTACAATCTCCGCCAGTTTAGCTCCGGGACAAACCATTTCTGATGGTATTGAAACCATGGATGAGATTGCTGCTCGTGTACTCGATGACACGTTCACGACCAGTTTAGCGGGACCTTCTCGTGATTTTGTAGAGAGCTCATCCAGTTTAGGCTTCATTTTCATGCTGGCCTTGGCTCTGGTTTATCTGGTTCTTTCGGCACAGTTTGAAAGTTTTAGAGACCCATTAACCATCATGCTAACTGTACCTCTTGCCCTTGCCGGAGCCTTGCTGAGTATGTGGTACTTCAATGAAAGTCTGAACATTTTCTCCCAAATCGGGATGATTATGCTGATTGGTTTAGTAACTAAAAACGGAATTCTGATTGTAGAATTTGCGAACCAACGTCAGAGACAAGGCTTATCGATCATGGATGCCATTTTGGATGCTTCTGCTGCTCGTTTCCGCCCAATTTTGATGACCAGTATTTCTACCGTGCTTGGGATTTTACCGATAGCCTTAGCCCTTGGAGCAGGTGCAAAAAGCCGAACTTCAATGGGTATTGCTGTTATTGGTGGATTGATCATCGGTAGTTTACTCACGCTTTATATTATCCCAGCCATGTACTCATACCTCTCGCCTGTAAAATCAGATGATGATATAATTAATGAAGAGAGTATCGAAAAAGCTGAAAAAGAATTAGAGACTGCCCCAGTTTAATATGAAAAGATTTCTCCTTCTATTACTATTTGCTAGCCTGCTGTCAATGCCTGACGCAGTGTACGGTCAGGATACGCTCAGTATTGAACAAGTAATCCGGACCGGCTTAGAAAAAAATTATGCTATTCGGATTGCAGACAATGAGACAAGGATATCATCCAATAATAACAGTCTCGGAAATGCCGGCTTTTTGCCTATCCTAACTGCCGATGGAGCGTTCAATGAAAGTATCGAAGACAATGTTACTGAATATTCCACCACTGCAATTCCTGACAGGAATGTGGAAGGAGCTACAACTACGGTTATTAATTATGGGGTGAATGCTACGTGGACCATTTTTGACGGACTTACCATGTTTGCAACTTCAGACCGACTTTCGCTGCAGGAAGAGATAAGTGAGACACAAGCAAGACTTCAGCTGGAGCAAATTCTGGCAAATATCATCAGTACTTACTACCAGATTGTAGGGCAACAAAATGCTTATCAGGTTCAGGAAAATACCTTAGACGTATCAAGTGAGCGAATTCGAATTGCTGAAACACGCTTAGATTTAGGTTCAGGATCTGAGTATGATTTACTTCAGTCGCGAGCTGATTTCAATGCAGACAAAGCCGCTCTCATTCGTTCTGGAACGGGACTCAAACAAGCAAAAATTCTTCTTACCCAGGTTTTAGCAGATACCAGTTTGTCTGGGTATGATGTGAGTGGAGCAATCGTACTGGCTGATAAACTTCAGATGGAACCGCTCATTGATGAATCACTTCAGCAAAATAGCGAGCTTCAGATTGCCCGTCTTAATCAAAGTGTTGCCCGGACGGAGATTCGGGAAATTACCGGCGAATATTTTCCTCAAATTGATTTGATGGGGGGATATGGATATCGAAGAACAGAGTCGAGCAGCGGGTTTGCAGATTTTACAGAGACTGACGGATTCAATTATGGAGTGACCGCTAGAATCAATTTATTTGATGGGATGAATAAAAGCCGTCGCCGCCAAAATGCACAGATTGCTGAGAAGAATGAAGAGCTTCGGTTACAAGATATCAGGCTTCGTGTGACATCACAGGTTCGCCAAATTTATGCTCAGTACAGCGACGCAATTACCCTTATTGAGCTGGAGCAAGAAAACCTGCAATATGCCGAGCAGAGTTTAGATATAGCACTAGAACGATTTAGGTTGGGAACGATCAACTCAGTTGAATTGCGGGAAGCACAGGTCAGTTTATTGAATGCTGAAAACCGATTGATAGCAGCTCAAATTGAGGCTAAGTCAGCTGAAACAGAATTGCTTAGACTCAGTGGACGGTTACTTTCAAAAGCAGAATAAGCCTGGCCATCGCGAGGAGTATTTTGTCAAAACCAAGCCCCATTGCCTTCCGACGCGGCGATCTCCTTGCATTATTTCGGAAGCCCTTTTAGGAAAAATGCTTCGTTTTATTAAACACGAAACCCATCCACAATTATAAATGAGAATTTTTATAGAGCGTAGGTTTTACAATAGCCCTGTCCTTTAGGGCGGGGAGCTATAGGAAAATAGAAATAGTCCGAGGCTTGTTGGTGATATTGCATCCAAGGGTTTTGAGGACGGCTATCGGTGGTCGTAATGATATTAGGCTTTTAAATAATTCAAGCCCCATCTTCGTTCTACGGAGAGAGCTAAAAAAGACATTAGGGGCGAAGATGGTTTTTGGGCAACGGTTATCCCCGGACTGAAGTCCGGGGCTATTGCAAAACGTTTCCTAATATGAATCCAGTTTCAGAATCTCAGCAATAGCGCAAGTGTCTCGCTTGTGCGGTGTCCGGTGTCGAAAGGAATTTAGGGGCAAGGCAACGGTAATCTCTAATTGAATTACAAGAGAGAAAAAGTTGCACAGACAAATAGGTTACTCAGGTAAATTAAAAACCAGCTTCAGCTTTGTACCGCCTTCAGAGTATTCAACGGAATCAGCATATTCTTCCATTAGGAAAACCCCACGACCGCTTGTCTTAAGTAGATTTTCTTCAGCGAGGGGATCGGGAACATCATCCGGATTAAAACCATCTCCCTGATCTTTTGTTTCAAAAATCAGCTTTTCATCTTCCTTGTAGGCGGAGAGTTCAACCGTTTTTGATTCATCTAGTTTATTTCCGTGAAGAATACCATTGGTAGCCGCTTCAGAAACGGTAAGCATAAGGCGAGCATAAAACTCGTCGTTAAAGCCAAGGTCTTCTTGAAGGGTATTAAGTAGCTGTTCTACCCGTTCAACTTCTTCGTATGTAGATTTTAGAGTAAGTGTCTGTAATAATTTCATTAGCTAAGCATAAATACCACGCAGTTTCAGCGTTGTTGCCACTCTGTCGATGGCATAAACATAGGCCGCTTGGCGCAGCGTAATACTATACTTTTCACTCACCATAAACAAGTTGTCAAATGATTCTCTCATCATTCTATTCAATCTTCTATTTACGCGCTCTTCCGTCCAGAAATATCCGTGGCGATCTTGCACCCATTCGAAGTAAGAAACTGTGACTCCTCCCGCATTTGCGAGAATGTCGGGGACCACCATAATTCCTTTTTCTTCCAGAATTTTATCGGCATTTGCGGTCACGGGTCCATTGGCTCCCTCGGCGATAATCTTGGCTTTGATATTCGGCGCATTGTCTTTGTTGATTTGATCTTCTTTTGCAGCAGGAATCAACACATCACACTCCAGTTCTAAAAGTTCTTTATTGGTGATGGAGGTTGCGCCCTCAAAGCCTTCAAGGGAGTTTTCATGCGTTTGTGAGTAGCGAATGGCTTCCGGTATATCAATTCCATCTTTGTTGAAGTATCCACCGCTAATATCACTGATGGCGATCACTTTGGCACCTTGCTCATACATAAGCTGTGCCGAAACGGAACCTACATTTCCAAAACCCTGAACAACTACAGTAGTGTTACTTGGTGAAATACGAAGTTTTCCGAGAGCGGCTAAGGTACAGGTTACAACTCCGCGGCCGGTTGCTTCTTTTCTTCCTTTTGAACCGCCTAGGATAATAGGTTTCCCAGTGACTACCGCATTCTCAGTTTTGTTATGCTTCATGCTGTAGGTATCCATGATCCATGCCATAGTCTGCTCATTGGTATTCATGTCGGGGGCAGGGATATCACGGTCAGGTCCAAAAACATCCAACATGTTTGCGGTGTATCGGCGGGTCAGTCGTTCCAGTTCTGACTGGGAAAGCTCTTTAGGATTCACCCGGACGCCACCTTTAGCTCCACCAAAAGGAACGTTTACACAGGCACATTTCCAGGTCATCCAGGCCGCAAGGGCTTTAACTTCGTCAATGGTAACATCATCAGAATAACGGATGCCACCTTTGGACGGTCCTAAAATGCTGTTATGAATGACGCGATATCCTTCGAATACTTCAATGCGCCCATCATCCATGGTGACAGGAATAGAAACGATGACTACTTTTTCGGGGCTGGATAAATATTTAAAGACGCCGGCGTCCAATTCCAGTATTTCGGCTGCAAACCGGAAGCGCTCCATCATGGAGGCAAAAGGGGATTCGTGCGTGATGTGTGGAACAGGTTCCTTGTAGTAACCGCTGGTAATCGAGTTTTTTATAGACATCGTCTGTATTTAGATGAAATTCTTTCTCATTCGCTCAGAAAAGCGGTTCCAAATATAAAAAGGAATAGGGAAAACAATTGCATTTTTATCCAAAAAGTCGATGCAATTTTGGCAGAATCAGAATGAATAGGAAAATGATAATGCAGGAGCCGTTTGCCCCGAAGATGGATCATAAACCTGAGTTGCAGAAACATTAAAGTCTGATGGCTCTTCCTTATCCCGGGCTTTAAAAAAATGAATGCCATGAAATGCCGCTGAAGCTCCTCCAATAATTATATTGGCAATAGAGAGATTCGTTCTTGATTGATTTTTGAATGTGGTTCTTTGATCAAAACAGCCGCCTGCAGTTCCACAAATGGTATAAGTTTTTGTTTTGCTGTTATCTATGTTAAAAAGCCCCAGAGTAAATGAGGCAAGCCCTAACGAAGCACCAAATACACTCGCACTTCTAGTGGGAGTGTTTCCGCTATTAAGTAATGTGTAAGCCGAAATACCAATTTGGGCACTGGCCAATATAGATGAGCCTATGGCGTACTCGTCTTCAATATTATTTTTGTTAACGGTATTCCTAGTTGGTTGCCCCCAATCATAAGCAGGCTGTATCATAGCAGCTTCCTTCTTGGTTAGTCCATTTTCAGTAAGCCAACTATTGATGAGTTCACTGTCAATATCCTCTATGTAATCATACTTATGGGACTTGTTAATTTTTTGGGCTGTTTCCAGTCCCTCTGTTTTGGCAATTAAATATCCTACCGCACAAAGATTTCCATCACGATCAATAAAAACGGGGCGGCGGTTTTGGAAATGATGATTTTTCGGAAATTGTCCTGCTTCTTCATAGTCTTTAAGCAATGCGATAATATGACTTCTGTTCTGAAGCTGACTCTCATTAAGGTGATTTGACTGTTCTTTTTCAAGGAGCTCTATCACATATTTGAGATGAGTTCTGATTCGGGTTTCTTCGGGTGTGTTAGAGTCAGGTGCCAGACCAAACTTCACTTCATAACTCACATCACCTAAAACAGCATTAACAGTATTGGGGTGAAATTCAGAATCATGATTTCGGTGGAAAAGTGATGAGGCGACGAGTAAGAGTGTGGTGAAGAAAAGGATTAAAAATCGGAGCATAGAGGAGATGGTTTATTTAAGTAACAACACAATTAAAGTAATAACCTGCTAAAATAAAATAACATGAATATGTGATTTTCAACAGGTTAGATATTAAATCCGCCTTTGTTATTTAATTGTTAAGGATTGGGATATAGGGCTTCACGTAACACTGCCTTAACATATGATTAGTACCCTTGGGCAAATTCAGCACACAAAGAATATTTAAATGTCCAATACGCAGCCTAACGGAAATGATGAAAGCCCGATTGAGCAGTTTATACCTACGGGTTTTTATGATGTTATTAAGCAAGAACGAATATTTATAGGGCTCATTGGCCTTTTCTTTTTCATCTCAGGGGTGGTCTTTCCTTATGCAGAATTGGCCATGTGGGTTGGGTTTATTTTTGCAGGATATTCAGCCATTGCTAATGATAGCATCCAAACGATTGGTACCTTCCTTGCTTCTAACATGGATCGGAGATGGTGGATTCTCTGGCTTTGGATTGGAGGTATATTTCTGGTTACAGTCTCAGCCAGTTGGTATATCTATGACGGGGATGTCACCTACCAACGGTTAACTTCTAAAGGATTTGCTCAGGCACCTACCGACTTCTCTTTCCTGCAAGTTGCAGCACCTGTCTTTCTTTTGATACTGACCCGGCTTAGAATGCCGGTATCGACTACATTTTTATTATTGAGCTGTTTTGCCACTTCAGCTGAAGGCATCACATCTGTATTAGGGAAAAGTTTACAAGGATACGGCATCGCTTTGGTGACCGGTTTAGTTGTTTGGCTTCTTGTCACCAACACCATTGAGAAAAAATTTAAAGGAGAGCCTAAAAAGATTTGGTTGCCTCTACAGTGGATTATATCAGGTACTTTGTGGGCCGTTTGGGTGATGCAGGATGCAGCAAATATTGCCGTTTATTTACCACGCTCATTAGATTTTAGTCAGTTCTTAGGTTTTGCGCTGTTCATTTTCTTTGGACTTGGATTGTTGTTCTACCTCCGGGGAGATAAAATTCAGGAAATTGTTACTGAAAAATCACGTGTGACGGACATTCGGTCGGCGACGATTATCGATTTTGTATATGCCATCCTGCTCATTTATAAACTGACGATCAGCACCGTTCCAATGAGTACTACATGGGTATTTCTTGGACTGCTTGCCGGACGTGAAATCGGGATGAGTATCATGGACGGAAAAGAGCAAGGCCGGCCAATGGGTAAAGTATTTAGAATGGCTTTCAAAGACCTTTCTTATGCTTTGATAGGTCTCGCAGTTTCGATTATTTTGGCCATTTCTATTAACGATGAAGTTCGGGATCAGCTGCTGGAAATGATTGGCTATTGATATTTAAAGGCAAATACCTCATACTAAGGCGTGCTCGTAAAAGCGAGGACGCCTTTTTTTTGTTTCATAATCTGCATTCTTCATGAATTAAACGCTAATATCATCAACAGAACTTAAACTGGATGCACTATGAACGCTAACGTGTTAGTTTTAAACCAAGATTATCAGCCGCTGAGTATTTGCTCAGTACAGCGCTCCATGAAGCTGATTTTTTTGGAAAAAGCTGAATTGCTTCATGACGATCCCGAGAAAGAATTACGCACTACCCGAAAGTCTTTTCAGTTTCCATCCGTTATCCGATTAAGAAGCTATATCCGAGTTCCGTACAGTAAAATCGTTCTCTCCCGAAGAAACATTATGCGCCGTGATGATTTCACTTGCCAATACTGTGGAAAGAAATCGGATTTAACCATCGACCACATCATGCCCAAAAGCCGAGGCGGAAAAGACACCTGGGAAAACCTGACTACTGCCTGTGATAAGTGCAATGTGCATAAAGGAAATAGAACGCCCAAAGAGGCCAATATGCCATTAAAAGGAAAGCCTTATCGCCCAATACCCATCACCTTTTTCCGCGACTCCAATGGAGGCGTGCAAGAGCCCTGGAAGCCTTATCTGTATATGACGTAGGAACATTGAATATCGAACATTCAACATTCAACGGCGAAGTTTGTTAGTCAAAAACCAAAGGCACGTATCCATTCTGAACATATGTGGTGTAGGTAGTCAGCATGGAAAGTCCTGTTTTAACTTCCGGGTTTACGCTTTCAAAAGCATATTGCCGAGCCAATAGTGATTGTCCGCACACGTAAATTTCTGCTCCCGCTTCTTTCAGGGCATCAATCAAAGCTAGGTTTGGATTGTCGAGTTCGTATCGGTCTTGGTAAGCTTCATTATTTAAAATCACATCGGTAGCACCGCCGTGAATTACTACAGCAACATGCAGGTTCTTCGCCTCCACACCAAGAAGTCCATGCAGGTTCATCATTCGGGCAACGTTGTTTAATCCCGGGTTTATACTTTCTTTATCGCGCTGAAGGGTTTTCAAATCTACTACGACTTTGTACTCCTCAGAAATCTCAGGGTTTACAGCATTGGGAATTTCATAAATACCTCCAAACTCTTTCACAATAGGAAATTGAGCTTCCTGTGCTTTTAAAGAAATTCCGATGAACAGGATGAGCAGTAGAGAGAAGGTGAATTTCATGGCAGATTTATTTTGGGATGAATGATTGCTGATTTTAGGGTCATTCCAGATGGCATTCAAGTTATTCTGGGATCTTTTTGAAAGCAGGATTAGAAGCAGCCTTTTCTCTATGCAAGCTATAGCAACTAACAATATTCGGAAATCGTCCTTCTTTAAAAAAAACCGTATCTTTGGGGTTCACTTAAGTCAAGACGTAGTAAAACTCCTTTCCAATGAGTAAAAAAGGTAAAGTATTAGTAGCCATGAGTGGCGGTGTAGACTCATCCGTAGCAGCTGTGATGTTGCAAGAACAAGGATATGAGGTCATCGGCATTACTATGAAAACATGGGATTATCACCGAAGCGGCGGAAACTCTGATAAAGAGACCGGATGCTGTACGGTAGAGTCTATGAACGATGCGCGTCATATCGCCGTAAACCATGGTTTTAAGCACTTTATTGTTGATATAAGGGAAGAGTTCGGTGATTGGGTGATCGACCGTTTTGTGGATGATTATTTGGGCGGAAGAACACCAAATCCATGCGTGTTGTGTAATACCCATATCAAATGGGCAGCCCTCTTGAAACGAGCCGATAACTTAGGTTGTGATTTTATTGCTACGGGCCATTACGCTAAAGTTCGGGAAGAGAATAACCGCTATGTAATTTCACGTGGACATGATCCCAAAAAAGATCAGTCTTACGCACTTTGGGGAGTTGCCCAAAAGCATTTAGCCAGGACTATTTTTCCACTAGGTAACTATCCTAAAACAGAAATTCGACAAATTGCTGAAGATCACGGCCTCTTGAACGTAGCCAATAAACCTGATTCCTACGAAATCTGTTTTGTGCCGGATGATGATTATCGTCGTTTTTTGCGTGATCGTGTTGACGGCCTTGAAGAAAGAGTATCCGGCGGGAAGTTTGTTGATCAGGAAGGAAATATTGTAGGGGAGCATGAAGGCTATCCTTTTTATACCATTGGTCAGCGCCGTGGATTAGACCTTGCTATGGGCACGCCGGTTTATGTTACCAATATTGATCCGGTAACTAACATCATCACCATTGGAGAGAAAAAAGATCTGGTAAGCTCTACGCTGATTGCCGGTGAACTGAATCTTATCAAATACGACAAGATTCCGGAAGACAATATGGAAATCACCGGAGCTATTCGGTATAACGATGACGGAGCCATTGGAGAAGTGACTCAACTTTCCGAAGATCAAATGAAAGTTTACTTCCCTGCAGGTCGCGAAGCCATCACTCCCGGGCAGGCTATTGTTTGTTATGAAGGGGATGATGTTCTGGCCGGTGGCTGGATCAAAAAAGTAAATGTAGGTTTGGATGATTTAATTCCGGCCTGATATATTCTTACGAAACAACTCACACGCTCTGGCGTTTAATTGATCGTCTATCGAACCTAAAAAAACTACTATGAATATAAGAAGTCTGTTCAAAATCACTTTTGCTCTGCTTATCGCTTTAAGTTCTTCAACTGCTTATGCTCAGTTTGAGGGACAGGTCACCATGAACTTATTTAGCTATGATAACGGTCAGCCGGAAGTCAGCGAACTCAATTTGTTCGCTACCAAGGACCGCATCATGATAAAAGGTGAAGAGAATATGGAACTTATGGGAGGAATAAGCTCGGGAGGAATACTTATTCGCAATGACATGAAAGATTTTGTCATCATGACGGAAAGCGATAAAGCTCTTCAGGCAACCAAAGCCGGAATCGAATCAATGGTTGAAATGATGTTTAGCTGGTCAGGGGAGTCAGATTCAGACTCCGAAAGCCCTGAGGTTGAATACGAATTTACAGAACGTCAGAAAACGGTAAACGGATATGAAACGACAGAGATGATCGTTAAGGATGCTGAAAATCCTAATAAGCATATTTCTGTTTGGTTAACACCGGATATTGATATCAACTGGGGAATGCTTGCAGAGCCTTGGAAAGGGATGCCAAAAAGCATGGATAAGGAATTAAATGGTATGTCTCAGGATGTATTTTTTAAAGGTAAAAACTTTCCAATGATGATAGAATCAGTTGAAGGAAGCGAGCGGACTAAACTGATGGAAGTCCTCAACGTGAATAAATCCAGTGTTGCTAAAGCCATGGTCGAAGTACCGGCCGGTGTAAAACTAATTAGCCTTCAGGAATTTATTTTCAATATGATGATGGAGTAAATCATCAACCAAACTTATTGATAAAGAAAAAGGCGCTGCTCAATTAAGAACAGCGCCTTTTTTATTTGAGGTATAAAATCTTCTTCTTATCACAAACGACAAAAACGACCAGTTCGGATAGAAGTAGGTACGACGTGAGATTTCTTAGTTTTTATGAATGTCCACTTGGTATCTTTTTAAAAGATCTAAATATTCCAACTGCCAGTATAAATCGGGCACCCAATTCATTTTTACCTTAGCAATGAGTCCTACATCTTTAGAGTAATATTCAAATAAAGTAGTATAACCTGCTATATCTATGGGTTCTTCAATCATTGTTCTAATAACAATGCATTCAAAACTACCCGCAGGGGTGTTAATTATTTCATTTTTTGAGACAACCCTTCTATCATATACTTGAGAAGTTTTCAAAAAACCATCAATAACGAAGCTGAGTTGGCCTCCCCATGAAACATTTTCCGGTATAGGTTTAGGTATGTAGAGGCCTTTATTTAGCAAGCTATCATTAGAATTGATAAATATCCCTAGGTTATATATTCCCTTATTCCCAAAGTAATAAGGGACTTGAAACCCATTATTGATGATATGAGCTTCATATAAAGTATCCTCAATTAGAATATTTTTCTTTCTCTCAACTTCAAAACTGAAAGTAGATAAGGATACATCTAAAGAGTCAATATTAAACCCAAAAGAATCTATCCCATCGTAAGCCCAGTTTTCATTATAGTTGCTAAAACTAGCCGTACTATATCGATCAAAAACCCATTCATTTCCAACTTTAGATGGAAAAAAGTCATGAGTAGAAGATTTTTTTAATAATGGAGTGTCCGTACTTGAACTATTAGTACAACCAGTTAAAACTAAGATGAAAAACAGTTTTAAGTATAAGTGCATTTATATCCCTTGAGAGCTTGTGCTATTATTACTGCCATTTTTTATCTTAATCGGGTTGTTTTTAAGGTGATCTGACTTAAAGTAAAAAAAGCCTGGCATATAAAATGCCAGGCCTTCGTAAAGTTGTCTTGAACGATTTTACTTACTTAATAAGCATCATCTGCTTAGTAAGTGTTTGGCTACCGGATTGCAATCGGTAAATATAAATACCGGAAGCAAGAGCGCTGGCATCAAAGTTTACAGAGTGCTCACCTGAATTGAATCGTTTGTTTGCAACTACAGCAACTTCCTGTCCCAGCATGTTATACACAGTCAGGGAAGCTTGTCCTGCTTCCGCGAGGGAGAAAGTAATATTGGTAGTTGGGTTAAACGGATTTGGATAATTTTGGCCCAGTGTGAATTGACCAGGAGAATCCGAGATTCCCTCTTCATTAGAGGTTACCATTCCACGTTCCAGGTTAGCCGTTCTTGGCTCGCTGGCTGTTTCATCACTACCATCGGTAGCAATAACGCGGTGATAAATAGTTGCAGTGGCTCCTACATCAACACCAAGACCGGTTAACAGCGTATCTAAAACTCCGAATGTAGTTTCGAAAGAACCGGAGGCTCCTACGTTGGCATTAACAACAAGATTGTTGAACTCGGCATCCGTAGATGCTTGCCATACATAGGCCAGTTGATTTCCATTGGTGTCGCTGGCAGTGTTCCAGGTTGCTTCAAAAGCAGTAGAGGAAGAACCTTCCAGACTAAGCGTCGCATCATCAGCCGGGCCTGTTAATTCTGGTGCTGTCGGTGCGAAGTTGGTGGAAAAAAGTACCTGACCTCTAAGTTCTCCGCCATTAAAATTCTCGGAGTGTACATTTACATACATGCCTTCGTCGAAAAGGATAGTCTGTTGCTCAGAGGATAGGCTAAACATATTTTCACTGCTTGCAATAGTTCCGGACGTATCATTTTCGCCAAGCGTAATATCGAGGCCAAATGCGACTCCACCGTTAGCGTCAACAGCTCCGGCATGCAAGTGTCCGGGTGTTCCGGCAATTTCGATAGCTGAACTGCTGAGCCCTTCAAAACCACCATTAACCATAATGGTACCGTTGCTTTTATACTCTACAGTAGTTGCACCAAAAGCAGAGCTTACAATAGGTTGTACTTCATGCCAGCCTGAAAGATTGGTATGAAAGTATGCAGCAGCATCACCCATAACCTGCCCGCGAATTTCTCCGGCCGGGTTGCCAAGGCTATGCACATTCACGTACATGTTTCTTGCAAAGAGTGCTGACTTCTGCTCAGCTGTAAGCGTGTATGTATTTTCTTCTGCGGAGTAGGTGCCTGCCATCAGTTCGGTGGTGATATCAGCAGAGAGAGTAATAGCTACTCCACCATTTTGCCCAGAGTGACCCACATGTAAATGCGAACCAATATCTGCATTAAAAGCAGTTTCTAATCCTGCAAATGATCCGGATACAATCAAAGTATCTTCATGTACTTCCAGTACTGCGGCTCCTAAACCACCGGTGTTTACAGAAGGAATTTCTGCACTACCTGAAAGTTGAGCAAAAAACGTTGTAGAAGCAGCCGGGACAACTTGTCCTCGTAGTTCTCCACCGCCATAATTCATAGTATGAATATTGGTGTAGAAGTTACGGTTCATCAGCGCTGTCTTCTGTCCTGAGGTTAGCTCAAAACGATTTTCAGAAGCATGATATACTGCTGATCGGTTGTCTTCGGCTACATCTGCGTTCAGTAAAATGGCTACTGAACCATTAGAGCCTGCAGGTGCAATGTGTAGGTGAGAGCCTCCGGCTATAGAAGCATCAAAATCACTTTCTAAGCCTGAGAAAGATCCCGATGCAAATAAGGAATCTCCTACAACTTCAAATACCAAAGAACCACTGGCCATAGTTTTAGCGGCCGGTATTTCAAAAGCTCCTGATAAATTAGATCGGTAATAAGCATCAGCTTCAGGCTGTAATTGCCCTCTTAACTCTCCACCCTGATAATTTGCGGTGTGAATATTTACATACATGCCCCGGGCATTTAAGGTATCAATTTGTCCTGAGGTCAATGTAAAGGTGTTTTCTGATCCCACAAATGAACCACCAAGATTATCGCCATCGGCGGTGATGGTTAGGGGAATTAAAACCGCACCGTTAGCACCTGCCATTCCGGTGTGGATATGTGCTCCACCGGCAATTTCAGTAGCAATAGCACTGCTTAAATTATCGAATGATCCTTCTACAACCAGTTCATCTCCCGTAAGAGTAGCTGTTACGGATCCGGTTGCCATAGAAGTAATAGGAGTTGCCTCGTTACTTCCACTTAGTTGCGCTTCAAAAACTGTCTGTGCGGATGTATGACTGAAAAATCCAATCATCATAAAGCACGACAGCATAATCGCTGTTAGTAGCTGTTTTATCATCTTCATGTGAATATAGTTTTTATTAAAATTATAGAGTTCATGTATTGAACTCCTTATCTCTCAACCTTAACTACGAGGTTTAACGCCAAGTAGATTGCTTTTCTATATTCAAAGGGTTTTAGCGGGAAAAAGTTTCGACTTAAGAGCTGTGCTGAATTTGTTTACTGTAAGTTCGAGGTAAGTTCTTTGAACTTGTCACCCCGAGTGCGTAAAGAGTAACCATGGTTTAAGTTGCCGAACACGAGGGATCTCAATGACGGATACAGCTTGCCATGTTATCATTTAATACCCTTCGCGATCACCATCCCAAATCCATTCAACTCACCGGGCGCTCTGGGGGGCAACAAAAAGATGATTCTAATATCGAACTCACGTTATTTAAACAACCGGGATTCTTTTCGATATTGTATTAGGGAGACCGCTTCGCGGTTATAACTCTGATATCTAATCGAATGTTTGCCTCCTCGCAATTGACGGTGCAGAAAAAAGGCCTCCGAAGAGGCCTGAAATGTTAAATAAGAAATTTATCTGAATTACATATTTCCAAGTAAGTACATATCACCCGTTGGTTGAGGCATTCCGCCTTTAGGCTCCATCGTGATGGCGAAGGCTCCTTCATCGGCATCACTTTGCAGTTGCTCAATCTTAAAGAAGTTGTCTCGCTGAGGATCATCCACAGCAAATACCCCTGCACTAATAGGTTGACCATTCACAATAAACCAAAGCTGGTAGTCTTTGTCAGTAGGCACCGTTGGGATGCCGGCAACCTGCAGTAAGGCTCGGCCGCCTTGCTTATCCCATACTACCTTGCCATAACCATTCGGGCTCATTTCAGCCATTCCATCCATCATCACTAAGTCCACATCTCGCGCTTCGAGGATCGTAAGGAGTTCATTTTTTCGTTGAACCTCAGTTTCTAATACCTCAATAGTAACTTGCTGATCCGCAATTTTACGTGATTGAGAAAGCATATCGTCCTGTAAAGACTGAGAATAGAATAACAGACCCAATGAGGTGAATATAAATATAAATGAAGCAGCTACGGCCATTCGGTACCAGCTCATCTGGTGAACCGGGGCTTTCCGTTTTTGCTTAGAAACATCGGTGGCCATTTTCATGATTTTCTCTTTAACCGCCAGAGAAGGTTTCTCAGCCGGTGCAAGCGTGGCCATTTCAGCTGAAACAGCTTTTAAATCCTGAAATACAGCTAGTTGTTCTTTTGAAGCGTCAGCTAAAAGTTGTTGGAATCTCTCCTCTTCACTTTTACTTAGCGCATTGAGTACATGTCCCGTGCAAAGTTCTGTAAATGTTTTGTTATCGGTGCTCATAATTCTATGTCCTTTGCTAAAAGCTCTCTTAATTTCATCATACCGTCTCGCATCCTTGTTTTAACAGTTCCGAGAGGGATATCATATTCTTCTGAGATTTCACTTTGTGTCATTCCATTGAAATATGCTACTTGCAATACCTTTCTCTGCTTGTCAGAGATTTTGTCCAACGCATCGCGCACTATCTTTGCGCGATCTGTTAATATTGTTTGCTCCAGTGGGTCTGTCTCGTCAGAGTACAGCGGATAAAAAACATCTTCATTATCCAAACTGGTAGATTGCTTCTTCTGCTCTTTATAAACTTTGGATCGCAATCGATCTATCGATTTATTCCGGGTTAGTGAAACTATCCAGGTGTAAACCGTTCCTCGTTCTAAATCAAACTGTTCTGCTTTTTCCCAGATCTGTGTAAATACTTCCTGTAATGTATCCTCTGCTTCCTCTCTTTTTTTGAGGATGGAAAGAATCAGGCCGAACAATAATCTGTTGTAATTATCATACAATTCGGAGAGGGCGGAAGCATCACGCGCTTGAATACGGGCCATGATGTCCCTGTCTCTTTCTTGGTCCTTTGTAAGGACTTTCCCAATTGCTGATAGAATGAAAAATAGCATAAATGTCTGATGTGTTTATATACGCAGGCAGTTCAATAGTGGATTGACATCCCCATAAAATTATGTTCTAAATAAAAGGAAAAACTGGTCATTAACCCAAGGCTTTCTTTATTATTTTCAGCCCGGAAAGTGGCTCCTTGCACATAAAATTGGTGCAGACGTAGAGGGTGAGCTTCCCATTAATTTTCTTTTGGGTAGAAGTGTAAGGCGCAATTTCACTCAGTGCTTCACGGTTGTCTTCTGATATGACATGCAAAATATTAAACGGAGTGAAGGTATTGCGAACCGTCTCGGGTAACTCCTCTAGATCGGCTACTAAAGACAGCTCTTTAGCTTCAGCGTTAAGAAATTGAACAGACTGCATGCTGTGGCTAATGCTAGCTCCCGACTGTATTAAATCTGCTGAAAAAGCCTTCCCAACTTTGTCAGCGTAGTTCTCTAGTTCAGTTTCTCCGGTAAGCCTGCTTAGCCGAATCAAGTTCATCAGCGCTACAGAATTGGAGGAAGGTATAGCTCCATCAAAGATCTGTTTCTGCCGACCATATACTTGATCGTCATCTGCTATACTGAAATAGAACCCGCCTTTTTCTTCATCCCAAAAAGAAGATATAAACTGTTTATTCCAAGAGATGGCTTTCTCTAAATATTCAGGGTTGAAGGTCGATTGATACAGTTCGATAAGCGCCCAGATCAAAAAGGCGTAGTCATCAGCCATGGCATCAATCGCTGCTTCTCCGTCACTAAAACGGTGGAGGAGTTTATGATCCTGAACTAAGTTCTCTTCTATAAAAGAAAAAGCCTGCCCCGCCAAGTTCGTAAAACGGTCTTCATTGAATGCAAAACCGGCTTTGGCGAATGCGGTAATCATGAGTCCGTTCCAGTCGGTCAGGATCTTGTCATCAAGCAGGGGATGAACGCGTTTTTCTCTTTCACTAAATAGAGTAGTTCGGGCATCATCAAACCATTTAGCCTGCTCACTGTTCAAAGCTGAACTTAGATGTGGAATATTTTTTCCTGTCCGTTTTCCGGATGCTTCATCTTCAAAATTACCTTCCTGAGAGATGTTGTAAAAGGTGTTGAAGGAAGATGCGTCATCGTTTAGGAGAGACTCAATTTCTTCTTTTTCCCACACATAGAATTTTCCTTCTTCGCCTTCACTGTCAGCATCTTGGGCTGAATAAAATCCACCTTTGGGGTGAAGCATATCCCGTTCTATATATTCTGCAATTTCATATACGGTTTGCTTGAAAAGTGGATTCTGAGTGGCTTGCCAACACTCCGTATATGCCATCATCAGCAAAGCTTGATCATAAAGCATTTTCTCAAAGTGGGGGAGTAGCCACTCTTGATCAGTGGAATAGCGATGAAACCCATAACCGATGTGATCCCAAATTCCACCCAAACGCATCTGCTCTAAGGTAGTGGTAACCATTTCAAGGAAACGGTCTTTACCGGTCAACTTCCACTGGCGGAGCATGAACATCAGGTTGTGCGGACTGGGGAATTTAGGAGCTGAGCCAAAACCGCCATGTTGTTCATCATACCGCTGAGCTAACTGCTCGGCTGCAAAATCAGTAGCTTCTGTTCCGGGAAACTTGCCGCTCTCAAATTCCTGTGACTTGGTAAACCCTTCCCTGATTTTGGCCGTGGCTTTTTCAACCCGCTTGGGTTCATTCTTCCACATACCTGTGACACCCGGAATTAACTGTCGCAACCCAATTCTATTGAGTCTGGCATCTTTTGGGATGTAAGTGCCTGCAAAGAAAGGTTCTTTATCGGGGGTCATGATAATAGTTAGTGGCCAGCCTCCTTGTCCGGTAAGCATTTGGCAAACCGTCATATAGGTATTGTCGATATCAGGGCGCTCTTCCCGATCTACTTTCACATTGATGAAGGCTTCATTCATAAGCTTGGCAATCTCAGGATCTTCAAAGCTCTCGTGGGCCATTACGTGACACCAGTGGCAGGTGGCGTAGCCAATAGAAAGGAATATAGGTTTGTTCTCAGCTTTCGCTTTTTGAAAGGCTTCATCACCCCAGGGATACCAGTCCACAGGATTATCCGCGTGTTGTTTTAAATATGGGCTTTTCTCAGTTGAGAGTTTATTGGGCATCAAAATCCTTTTTAAATCGCTGACTGTAATCCACAATAAAGCGATCGTATTTAGTTTTCATAATTGGGGAGGTGATGAGGAAATCGGCAGAGGAGCGGTTGCAGGCCATCGGAATATTATAGACGATGCTAATGCGTTGCAGTGCCTTCACGTCTACATCATGAGGCTGCGCCTGTAGCGGATCCCAGAAAAAGATCATCACGTTAATTTCATTTTGCACTATGGAGGTTCCAATCTGAAGGTCACCACCCAGCGGACCGCTCTTGAACGTAAAAACCGGGAGTTTTAATTTTTCTGAAACCAAAGAGCCAGTTGTACCGGTACCAAACAGGTTGTGTTCCGAGAGGTGTTCACTGTTGTATTCGGCCCAATCCAGCAAGTCAGCTTTACGGTGATCGTGAGCAATCAGCGCAATGTTCTTCTTGGGTTTCATAGGTTCAATAGTATCCGCAATGGATGGATGTAATTTATTTGCAGACATAATAAGATGTCGATTAAGTGAGTAATGAGTACCCAAAGATGCGAAGTGAAGGGCAATTATAAAAGTGATTTACCAAAGATTACCGGCTGGTAACGCTTCTAATTTAGAAAAAAGAAATTGCAGGAGATTATTTCTAGTAGAGATCTTCTGCAGCCCCCTAGTTGCTAAGCTCCGGCTTCCCGTAGTGTAGAAACCGAGGAGTTGGTCGCTTTACATTTTCACAGAAGTTTATAAAGGATGGAATCGCGTGTACTTCCTATTGTGTTTTGACGAGAAGCAGGAGCTTCCTGGAGGGCATCACGAAGGTGGACCTTCGTGACGAGCTAAGAGAGATTCAAAGACATTAAATAACCAGTCGCATAGGAGGGCGCTCGAGGCGGATTTGCTTCACCTTAAACTCTTCGTCATCAAAGCCTTTAAGCTCTTTCATGCTTTCTTTGACGAAGAAGGTATCGGAGTTTTTTTCGAGGTAAAGTTGCACATCGGGATGATTGAAAACAGCTTCAGAAACCATAATCTCTTTTTCGGATGCAATATCCACCATGCGGGAAGCGATGTTGACGGTAGTTCCGAAATAGTCAATTCTGCCGTTTAAGTTTACGGCTGTGCAGTCTCCGAAATGGACACCGGCTTTAATCTTAAAAGCATCGCCCATAGAGGTAGAAGTCGTGAAAATCTGCTGAATACGCTGAATGGCTTTGAGGGCAGAGACGGGTTCCCAAAAGACAGCCATTACCGAATCACCGATGGTTTTCACAATACCGCCACGTTCCTCTGCCACAATCTGCTGGATAATTTTGAAATGCCCCATCACTCGTCCAATAGCGGATTCATCACCTTCCTGAACATAGAGTTCGGTGGAGTTCATGAGGTCGGTGAAAAGCATGGTTACTTCCGAAGCTTTTACCTTGCTCGTTTCTTTAAGGGTTTCATGTGAGAAAAGCTCTCTGAAATCATGAGAAGAACTCACCTCACTGGCATAAATAGCTTCTTCCTTCCAGTTAAGTTTATCAATAAAACATGTCGTTTTCTTGGAAGAGCGGTTGCTTATAATCAGGTTTGGGTTGGTGGAAATAGTGATTTCCTGCCCATTCAGTTCCTTGTCAGTAATATGTATAGTAACGTTTTCAAAACCTTGATCCCGTACATGTAATATCAGATGCCCGTGGTGATTATGAGTTCGAAATAAATAAGTTCCTTCTTCGAGCTTAACCTGTGGATAACGTTCACTTCCAATCCCCAGGTTTTGCTGAATTACTCGATGAGGTTTGGAACGTGGTCCGCCAAGGCAGAATTTTTTATCGGCTAATTTTCGAATCAGGGGATGTGGCCTGAAGACAAGATGCATATTGCGATTGAAATCCATCATATAATCATTCTCGCAATCGTCGCAAAACAAATGCACGCGAGCCTCCTTCATCTTTCTGAAGGTATGTTGGGGAGATTTACATGTCGGGCAGCAGACATCCCAGCTAAAGTCGAGTAAGTTCAACTTTGCGGCATGGAGGAATACATTTAAAACAGAATATTTTTTCTCGCCCCAATATTCAGCAAGAGAATAGGGGTGGATGCGTTCCAAGTCTTCATCATCAGCATAAATAATGAGATCTAAGAGGCGGTTTACAATTCGTTTTCTCTTACTTGCCTCTAATAGTTGCTCCTTCAGAGCTTTAATCTTGCGGTCCGCACCTCGTACTAATTTTTTCTTTTTAGAAAGTTCGTAGGGCTTCATGTTTTGACGGATACTTTCATCCACCTGGCTTATAAAATTTGTAAGCTTTCGTTTGATCACATAATCAACAAAGCTCTTCACCATTAAAGAAAAGAAGGGATTGGAAGGCTGAACCCAAAGCTTGATACTCAGCTTGGTCCCCTCATCCGTTGCAATCAGCTCAACAAATAATTTCAGCTCCTTCAGGATTCCTAATTTATAATACCGGCTAACTCCATAGCGATAGGGTTCTTCCCACATGTAGGGTTCTTCCTGCCATGTAGCATACGATTTGAGCTTGCTGTGGCTAAGCTCTAAAAAACCTTTTGGGGTACTTCGGGAAAGAGAAGTTTTATGAACAGGAGTAGCGCCCAACTTCCGAAATATTCGGTTGGTATCGGATAGATACGGCCATAGCTCAGCCGGTTCTCCAGCGAGGCTGAAGTGCCAATGGTGTAATTGTTGTTGTCCTTCCTTCATCATAAATAACCGAATAACTCTGAGATAAGGTTCGAATCTTGATGTATGAACTCTTATCTTTACGGATCACATAATAGAGTTTCTGTTATCCTAAATGTTACAAAATTTTAATAGACTATAATAATGGCAAAAGAAAGAACACTGACTATTCTCAAACCTGATTGTGTCCGCAAAGGACTCATCGGAGAAGTGACAAAAAGAATCCAGGAAGCTGGGTTTAAAATCCTTGCAATGAAGCTGACACGCCTTACTAAAGATACAGCTGGTGGATTTTATGCTGTGCACAAAGAGCGACCTTTTTATGATGAACTATGTGAATTTATGAGCAGCGGAGCTTGCGTGCCTATGATTCTCGAAAAGGAAAACGCAATCGCAGACTTTAGAACATTGATTGGTGCAACCAACCCTGCGGATGCAGATGAAGGTACTATCAGAGCTGACTTTGCAGACAGCGTTGGCGAAAACATTATCCACGGATCTGATTCTGTAGAAAACGGAAAGATTGAAGCCAATTACTTTTTTGCGGAGTCTGATGTAGTTGCAAATCAGGCTTAATAAATTACAGTAATCCTACTAAATTAAAGTCCGGCACAAATTCATGTGTCGGACTTTTTTTATGAACAAAAGTTTAAGCTCATTTTCTATGAAGTACACAATCTCAATTCTTTTTATATCCTTGTTTTTTGTGAGTTGTGATGCAAAACAAGAAAAGCCCATAACAGACGTAAAGACCGGGGCTGAGGTATTGCTGGATAATCATCTATCTGAATTAGAAGGTAAAAAGATCGGGCTTGTGATGAATCCCACATCCAGGGTAAATGGTACCCATATGGTTGACACGTTGATAAGTCTTGGGGTGAATGTGACGGCTCTATTTGCTGCAGAACATGGCTTCAGAGGAAATGCGGGAGCAGGGGAAACCATAGAAGATGGAGTAGATGCTGAAACAGGATTGCCCGTTTTTTCTTTATATGGTTCCGCAAAAAAGCCAACCCCGGATATGATGGAAAATGTAGATCTCCTGCTTTTTGATCTACCGGATATGGGCGTAAGATTCTATACCTATAGCACAACGTTGGGATTGGTAATGGAGGCCGTTGCAGAGAATAATAAAGAACTTTGGATCTTGGATCGTCCCAATCCTTTAGGAGGAGAGTATGTAGCAGGATGGATTCTGAGAGATGAATACAAATCATTCGTTGGAGCTTACCCGATGCCCATTGCGTATGGACTTACCATAGGCGAACTAGCCGACATGGCCGTTGGTGAGGAATGGCTGAACTTAACATCAAAACCAAATTACAAGGTTATCAAAACCTCCGGGTGGGAGCGAGATATGCTTTGGCCGGAAACCGGGATGGAGTGGATTGCCCCATCTCCAAACCTTCCCGCTTTTGAACACGCTTTTGCCTATCCCGGAACTGTCATTTTTGAAGGGACAAATATTTCAGAAGGGCGCGGCACTTCAGATCCATTCCTGACAATCGGTTCTCCAAAAACCAATTTTGAAGCTTCAGCCTTAGCTAAACTTGAAAAAAAGCATAGTCTTAATCTTGAAAAGGTTTCCTTCACTCCAAAATCTATGCCTGGTAAATCGGCATATCCCAAACATGAAGATCAGGAATGTACTGGCATCAGGATTTCATTTAATGAAGACTACGCCCAAACTGATCCGGTACAACTTGGACTTGATCTGCTCATATTCATAAAGGCAAACACCCCTGATTTTGAAATCACGGCATTTGCCAATAACCTCTACGGCATCAACCTTAAACAAATTATTGAGCAAGGAAGTGAAATCCCCGAGTGGGGGAAAGAAGTGAATGAATTCAAAAAGCAAAGAAAGAAATACTTACTCTACTGATTGGCTATTGCTGACGTTTCCATTCATAACTTACCAAAGCCGCACTTACAGAAGCGTTCAAAGATTCAACTTCATGCTCCATGGGTATGTTAATCAGCTCGTCACAACGCTTCAGGTTTGAAGGATGAATGCCTTCACCTTCGCTTCCTATAAGAAAAGCCAACGGTCGCTTTAAGTCTGTTTCCCAGAGGGTTTGCTTTGCACTTCCATCCAATCCTACAATAGAAAATCCTGTTGCCTTTAGGTCTTTGAGCCCTTGGTTAATATCATGAATTCTGATAACAGGAATTCTACCCGCTGTTCCGGCTGATGTTTTAAATACCGTAGCATTAACTGGTGCCTGATTTTGCATGGGAATAATGACCGCCTCAATTCCGGCAGCAGCGGCAGACCTTAAAATAGCTCCAAAATTGTGAGGGTCTTCAATTCCGTGAAGTAACAGAACAGCCGGGTTTTTTGAGAGTACAAGAGTCTCAACCCAGTCAAAAAAGTTGGTGTACTTTGCTGCACTCATCTGCAAAACAAAGCCCTGATCATTAACTTTGCCGACGAGATTATAAATTTTAGCTCCCGGAACCTTGACTAAAGGAACGTCGTTATCGGAAGCAAGTTCAGTGATATTTTGATACGATGAAGGCTTTATGTTGTTTTTTATAAAGACCTTGTCAACTTCGTCCGGCCGATTTTGTAGAGCTTCTTCGACAGGATTTCGTCCGTAGATGAAAAAGTTTTCTGTTTTTGACATAAAAAATTTTAAAGTCGTTTGAGTTTCATTATAATAAATGAGTGTTAGTGTATAGGTTAGCTAAAAAATAAAGGACATGTTTGAAGAAGAGGAACATAAAAATTCATTAGTTAGCGATGGGTCAACGCAGCTAAATATAACAAATCGAAACGCCACAGGTATTTCTGATTTTATGGATCGTGTGCATTCCATTAATGGGCTGCATTTTTTATCCGCCATGAGTCAGATTTTTTTAGGTACATCTGTGGTAGCGCTTTCATTAATAAGCAGTATCCAACCAATATGGTTGGCAACGATAATGACAGTGTTTGGAAGTATTACAACAATGGTCGGTCTATACTTTATGTATAATATTATTACACAAACCGGTGCCTTCGATTCTCTATTGCATAAAGCAATTAAGCGCGTTATAAGCTCGCAAAATTAATCCAGCGTTAACAATTATTTTATTTATTCAATAATTAATCTCATTATTGTTGGGAAGATTATATGTTCTTTCTGCTAAACAAACTGAGGAAAAATTGAAATTCTATTCTCTTATCATTGTATTATTGTTGGCATACATTCCTGCATCAGCCCAACAAGGAAAAATGAATTTACCAGTAAAACTCTACACGGATAATAATGATGGCTTTGTAATTATTGGCCATCGGGGAGCAAGTGCCTACTATCCCGAAAATACCCTTTCTGCATTTAAAGCCGCTTACGAAATGGGGGCTGAAATGGTAGAGTTGGATATCCTTTTAACCAAAGATGGCATCCCGGTAGTTATTCATGACGAAACACTTGACAGAACAACCAACGGCAAAGGTAAAGTTGTTGAATTTTCACTGGAAGAACTGAAGAAACTGGATGCCGGACTCTGGTTTGGCGAAGTTCATCAGGGTGAACCGATTCCCACCCTTGAAGAAGTGCTGCAATTTGCAAAAGGGAAGATAGCACTGAATATTGAAATTAAGACAGAAGCCGTAACCGATTCAGTAAAGAATGGGATAGAAGAGAAAGCTCTTAATCTCGTTAGAAAGTATGGAATGGAAGACTATGTTCTGTTCTCAAGTTTTGATTACCGGGCTATAGCGCATTTAAGGGAGTTAGATGTTGACATCTCTACGGCTTTGTTATATGAGGGGAGTCAGTCCGACAATAACCTGCCTTCGGAGCTTGTAGCTTCCTACCAGGCCAATGCTTTCAATTGCAGCAGGCGCCAATTCTCTAAAAAGTGGGCAAATGACACAAAAAAGCAAGGAATTCCTGTTTTTATCTATACTGTGAATAAAAAAAGGAACATGGAAAAAATGATAAACCGTGGTGCCAGCGGGATTTTTTCAGATAAGCCTGATGTTTTGAAGCAAGTTGTGGATAATATGTGGAAAACAAAGTGACTTTTATCAGTATTCTGCATTGAATAGGGATGGTGAACCTCCTATATTTTACATCCATCAACTACACTCACTTCCCGCATGTCTACCAAATATATTTTTGTAACCGGAGGGGTTACGTCATCACTAGGTAAAGGTATAATCTGTGCTTCTCTCGGGCGCTTACTGGTAGCGCAAGGTTTAAAAGTCACCATTCAAAAACTGGATCCCTATATCAATGTAGATCCCGGAACCATGAATCCCTACGAACACGGGGAAGTTTATGTGACCGATGACGGCGCCGAAACAGATCTTGACTTAGGTCATTACGAGCGTTTTTTAGATATAAAAACCTCACAGAGTAATAATGTAACGACGGGCCGTATTTACTATGATGTGATTTCAAAAGAACGCCAGGGAGCATATCTCGGAAAAACCGTTCAGGTTATCCCGCATATCACGGATGAAATTCAGTCTCACGTACTAAAGCTTGGTCAGTCTGGGAATTATGATGTAGTGATCATCGAAATTGGCGGTACGGTAGGTGATATCGAAAGCCTTCCTTATATAGAAGCTGTACGTCAACTCAGATATAATGTAGGTCGTCAGAATACTCTTTCCATTCATTTAACATTGGTGCCGTATCTGGCAGCTGCTGGTGAACTGAAAACTAAACCTACGCAGCATTCTGTTAAAACCCTTTCTGAAAGTGGACTGCAACCAGACATTTTAGTTTGCAGAACAGAACACAGCTTAGATGAGACTATCCGCCGTAAAGTAGCACAGTTCTGTAACGTTGATCTAGAAGACGTAATTGAGTCTAGGGATGCCAGAAGTATCTATGAGGTTCCTCTTCTAATGCAGGAAGAAGGATTGGATAAAAGGGTGATTGAAAAACTGAAGCTTAAAACTGAAGAACCAAACCTTGATAATTGGATTGGTTTTGTAGAGGCTGTATGTAATCCATCAGGAGATATTAGTATTGCCTTGGTTGGTAAATATGTAGAGCATCACGATTCCTACAAATCTATTATTGAGGCATTTATTCATGCCGGTGCAGTCAATGATTGCAAAGTGAATGTAGAGTGGATTCAATCAGATGATCTCACAAGAGAAAACGTTAAGGAAACGTTTAAAGATATCTCCGGTGTATTGGTTGCACCTGGATTTGGAGGCCGAGGTATTGATGGTAAACTGGCCGCTGTTGAATACGCCCGTGTAAATAACATTCCATTTTTTGGAATTTGCCTAGGGATGCAATGCGCTGTTATTGAATATGCACGTGATGTATGCGGATGGGAAGATTCAAACAGTACTGAATTTGACGAAAATACTGAGTATCCCATCATCGATATTATGCACGACCAGAAGAATATTGAGAACATGGGTGGAACCATGCGACTTGGTAAGTACACCTGTAAGCTTAAAGAGGGCACGAAATCACATGAGGCATACGGTACCGATGTTGTAGACGAGCGCCATCGCCATCGTTACGAAGTAAATAATAATCTACGATACAAACTTACAGAACACGGAATGGAACTCGCCGGTATGAATCCGGAAAGAGATTTGGTTGAGATTGTAGAAATTCCTGAACACCCGTGGTTTGTAGGGGTTCAGTTCCATCCGGAATTGCGCAGTACGGTAAATAATCCACAACCGCTGTTTGTTGATTTTGTGAAGGCAAGCCTCAAGTATGCAAAATCAAACAAGTTGTATAAGTCCCGTAAAAAATCAGAAGCTGTTCCTGAAAAATCCTAATGCCCGATTCGTATTCAAATCGGTTAAGGGTGCGGTCTTGTGGAATTTTAATAGAGGATGAAAAAGTGTTGCTGGTTGAGCTTTTCTCTCCGGTCACTAACAAATGGACATGGATTCCGCCCGGTGGCGGAGTCGATTTTGGTGAATCTTTAGAAGATGCCTTGATCCGCGAATTCAAAGAAGAAACAAATCTCCGCGTATCCGTTGACAAGCGTTTACATATAAATGAAGTTATCAAAGGCTCTATTCACGCCATTGAATTCTATCATTTAGTGGAACGCAAAGGCGGGAAGTTGAAACTTGGATCAGACCCTGAAATGACTGCAGATGAACAAATTCTAAGAGACATCGGTTTTTTTACGGAAGAAGAACTTCAAAAAATAGAGTTGGCGCCTGCTTTCCTTAAATCTAAGCTTTGGTCTCTAATTTGATTCTGCTGCTTTATTAAAAGCCTCTTTGTTTTTCGGAAGAGTGAAGGTAAACGTACTTCCTTTGCCAACTTCACTTTCCGCCCAAAGCTTACCGTTATTCTTCGAAATGAAATCTTTACAAAGCATTAAGCCAAGGCCGGTTCCCTTTTCGTTATTGGTCCCATCAGTTGTATAAAAGTTAGATTCTTTGAATAACTGAGTAAGCTTTTCCTCATTAATACCTATTCCATTATCTTTGATATGAAACTCGATTTCCGTCTCTTTTTCTTCATTCCAAATATTAACTTCTCCATTGTTATGGGTAAATTTCACTGCATTCGATAACAGATTCAGCACTACAAGCCCGACCATATTTTTGTCAGCATAAACAAAGCTTGAATCCTCAATGCGGTTAACTATTTGGATATTCTTTTCTTCTGCTTGTGATGAAATAAGCTCGACGTTTTCATTCACGATGGTCGAAAAGTCGAATGCTTCGGGATTTAGACTATATCCTTCAAGCTGACTTTTAGCCCAGTTTAAAAGATTGTTTAACAGGTTCGAAGTGTATTTGAATTTATCAGCTAAATCAGGAATCATTTGCTGCATATTTTCTTTGGACAAATCGCCCATCTGATTGAGTGTTAAAAATCCATACAATGAACTTAAGGGCCCCCTAAGGTCGTGAGCGATAATGGAAAAGAGGTGAGTCTTAATTTCGTTCATCTCTTCCAGTCGTTCTGCTTGCTGCTCGATGTACTCATTTTTTTCTTTGAGCAGCTCGTTAGCTTTTTTGCGAATGGATGAATTTCGATACTGTAGATAGGCTATGATAATAGCAATGACGAGAAGAGAAAGACTTATGATTATAAAGATATTACGGTTTGCAACTTCTGCTGCATTGTTAAGATTTTGCTCTTGCTGCGCTTCTCTAAGATTAAGTTCTCTTTCCCTGAACTCATTTTCAGCTTCCATGCGACCGACTTCTCGGCTTATATCGTTGTTGAAAAGGCTGTCAGAAAGTGAACTGAAAATTTCGTGAAAATTGAGCGCTTCTTCGAATTCTTGTCTTTCTTTGTGAACTTGATATAATGTCTGTGCTGAAGTGTGCTTTTCAGGGAGTCCCCCAAACTGATTAGCTATATCGTAAGCCTCTTTAGCGTAAGTTATTGCTTCATCCAAATCCCTTAACTGAAGGTGTGTTTTAGAGATGCCATTCAAAGATTGAACCTTTTCAAGCTCGTTTCCAAGATCATCATACTTTTCAATAGAACGTTGAAAGTAATTCTGGGCCTGACTATAATTTTTCCTTTGGAGGTAAATATCACCAAGTTTAAAAGTAGCCAAACCAATTGCACGCTGATCAAAATCTTTGCTTTGAAAATTCAATACTCTCATGAGCTGTTTCTCAGCATTCTCGAGATCTCCCAATTCATAATAAATGAAACCAAGGTTTACAGGAACAGAGATGGTTGAGGCTTCGAGAGTGCGAAGGGAATCAAGTTGAAGAAAGATGTCCAAGGCTTCTTCATAATCTTCAATTTTCAGATAACTGACGCCAATATTATTAAGATTCTGAAAAGCACCAAGATCTTGATCTAAGTCTTTAAACAACTCGTAAGCTTCCATAAAATAGCTTAGCCCGGGTTGATAACTTCCCTGTGCAGCATAAGAAATACCAACCACTTGGTTTAGATAAGCACGCTCAACTCGGAACCGGTTAATATCATTATGATCCAGCCCTTTTTGGGCTATCGCGTATGTTTTTTGGTAATCTCCGCGATTAAAAGCAACCGTAGCCAGTAGGTACTGAGCATTTAGAAATCCTTTGGTGAAGTCTATTTGCTGTGATTTTTCTTTCGCCAGTTCAGCATACTTAAGAGTACTGTCAAATTCCGAATAGCGATAGAACGTAGCTAATTCCAAAAGTGTATTGATGTTTACAGTATCCTGTGTGATGATATTGCTTTGGTAAGCCGATAAAATATCCCTGAGGCTATCCGGAGTATTGGATTGACCAAAACAGGATCCGGTGCCGGCAATTACAAAAACGAGAAATAAATATATGTTCTTTAGATGATACAATGCGTGGTACTACTAAAAATTCACGTCATAAATAGCTGTATTCAATCCCTTTTTCAATGGCTGACAACCAATATTAGGTAACCTTAATTGTCAAAATAAATGAAACCTTCTTTAATGCTTATCAAAAGGCATTGCATTCCTTATATTCAAGAAATTCTAACCAACACATTCCAATGAAAAAATTACTTGTATCGTTTTTTGCACTGTTGACCATGATAATTGCAGGAGCATGTTCAAATTCAGACAACACAAAAACTTTTGTTAACGTTAATGGCTACACTTTTCAGGGGGATTCTCTAATTACTTTCAGCTCTTTCGTAATTAAAGATGGAAAGGTTAGTCAACTGGGTGATGACGATGCAAGTGCTAGCTCCATGGGAGAAGTTGTTGATTTACAGGGTAAAACGGTACTCCCCGGGTTGATTGATGCCCATGGTCACGTAATGGGTTTAGGCTTTCAGGAACTGAATGTGAATGTAGCCGGAATTGAATCTCTTGAAGCTACCTTGGATACCATAAAAGCTTATGCTGAAGCAAATCCTGATTTAGAATGGATTCAAGGAAGAGGCTGGAATCAAACGCTCTGGGAAGAAAATGAATTTCCTACTGCTGCGGATTTAGACCGTGTTGTTCCTGACCGGCCTGTATATTTATCGCGGGTTGATGGCCACGCCGGCTGGGTAAATTCCAAAGCTATGGAACTGGCAAACATCAGTAAAGATACGCCCGACCCACAAGGCGGTAAGGTGATCCGGGATAGAAGTGGAAATGCCACCGGTGTTTTCGTAGATGCAGCTGAAGGTTACATTAATGAAGTGATCCCTGCACCAACGGAAACGGAGCGTAAACTGGCACTGGAAGAAGCGCTGCGACAAATGGCGAGTGAAGGTATTACATCTGCACATGACGCCGGTGTTAGCCCAACCAATTGGGAGATCTATAAAGAGTTTGCCGATAATGGGAAAATGACCACTCGAATATATGGAATGATTGGCGGGATGGAAGCCTTCCGGGAATTGTCAAAAAATGGGCCTATTAATTCTTATGCAAACGATAGGCTAGCCTTGAGGAGTGTGAAATTATACTCAGACGGCGCGCTAGGAAGTCGAGGTGCTGCGATGATTCAGCCTTACTCTGATGATCCCGGAAACCGAGGTCTATTATTTGCCGATCAGGAAGAGTTTAATGAAATAACAATCGAAACTGCTTCTGCAGGATATCAAACTAATGTACATGCTATTGGTGACCGAGCTAACCGAGTTATTCTAAATTCTTTCGAAAACATTCGGGAAGAATTAGGCAATCAGGGATTACGGCATCGTATTGAACATGCACAGATTGTGTCTTTAGAAGATATCCCGCGATTTGCAGAATTGGATATTATTGCTTCCATGCAGCCTCGACATGCAACAAGTGATAAGAATATGGCGGTAGACCGAGTCGGACCGGATCGTATTGAAGGTGGATATGCCTGGCAAACATTTTTAGATCAAGGTACTGTAGTAGCCGCAGGATCTGATTTTCCGGTTGAACCATCAAACCCATTTTGGGGATTATACTCTTCCATAACAAGAATGGATCACCAAGGTAATCCTAAAGGCGGCTGGTATCCTGATGAATCATTAAGCAGAGAGCAAGCATTACGAGCTTTCACTATTGATGCAGCCTACTCTGCTCATCAGGAAGAAGTACTAGGTTCTCTGGAAGAAGGTAAATGGGCTGATTTTGTGGTTATAGATCAAGACTATTTTGAAATACCCGCCAGCGAAATCTGGAAAGTGAATGTATTGGAAACCTGGGTAGCAGGAGAAAAGGTTTATTCGAAATCTGAATAAAAGGGAACATAGGTTTTAAGTCATCGTTCAATCAATAAACATGAACTTAAAAACCGCTCCATGAAGTACAGAATTTTGAAATTTGCATGCGTACTGTTCACGGTCTCAATATTCACTATTTCCTGTAACACAACCAACAGTAGTAAAAATCCGCCACAGCTTCCTCCATCAGAATCAATGAGTGTTGATTTTTCTGAAATGGAGGCGGCTTCTAATCAGTCAAAAGCTAAATTAGCTGAGTCTCATTTTAACACGGCTGTATTTGCATCGAGTATCGCAAAGGTGATCCTTCAGGCAAACCTGGCAATCCCCAAAGCATTGGTTACAGCTGCAAAGGCAGAAACGCCTGAGTCAATCAATAATTCAGAATGGGAATGGAGTTACAACACAGCTGCAAATGGCCAAAACTTTGGAGTTAGGTTAACAGCTACTGCTGAGTCTAATGACAACGTAACGTGGAATTTCTACGTCACCAACTCTGCTGCAGGGTTTGATGACGAGTTGTTCTTCACCGGAACTTCCGACTACGAAGCCACAGCAGGTACTTGGACGTACTTTGATCTTCAATCCGGTCAGCAATTATCCGTAGTTACCTGGCAGCGAACCGATGGTTCAACTTCTATTGAATTGAACGTGGAAAGCGATCGCAACAATAACAGAGGAGACTCTATAAGCTATGACTTTGATGGCACAGTCAAAACGGTAGTATTTATAGATGTATCCGAAGATGAAACTACTACGATTAGCTACAACACAGAGACTTTGGCAGGTTTTATTATTTCGCCTAACTATAATGAAGGTGCCAAATCTTGTTGGGATGGAAATCTGAATAACACAACTTGCTCCTCCTAATCAGTTTAACCTGTCATACAGAATATTAAAAACCCTCATTTTTAGGAATGAGGGTTTTTGTTTTTGAAAGGGTTTCTTTAATCATATATTATATGTGCAATATATGTAAAAAGAAGGAGCTAATATGTCAGATACGCGAAATCCGTTAAGAGGGAGGGGCGCAACAGATAACCCCGTTAATAGGTTTGAAGGAAACTATATCGACTACGACGTTGATGAGGAAACCGGTGAAAAGCCATCACCCAAAACCCAATTAATTAGGGACGACACCAAGTCGGTCATCACCTATAATAAAAGTGAGGACATCAGTTTTAATGCTAGTATAAATCCATATCGGGGCTGTGAACATGGGTGTATCTACTGTTATGCACGGCCCTATCACGAGTTTTTAGGCTATTCTTCCGGGCTGGATTTTGAATCTAAGATCGTGGTGAAATATGATGCACCGAAGTTATTAAAAAAGGAACTAAGCTCTCCGAAATGGAAGCCACAAGTAATCGCGATGAGTGGGGTTACTGATGTTTATCAGCCTTTGGAAAAGAAGCTTGAGATAACAAGAGGCTGCCTTGAGGTGCTGGCTGAATTTCGAAATCCGGTCGGGCTAATCACTAAGAATCATCTTATAACTCGTGATATTGACTTGCTATGTGAGCTCAATGATTACAATTGTGTGAGTGTGACTATTTCAGTTACCACACTTGATAAAGACCTTACCGGGGTGATGGAGCCTCGGACTTCGCGTCCCGATAAAAGACTTGATGCCATTCGAAAACTATCTGCCGCCGGTATTCCGGTTGGTGTAAACGTAGCTCCGATTATTCCGGGACTCACAGATCATGAATGTGCGGAGATTCTGGAGAAAGCTGCTGCTGCGGGTGCATCATTTGCAGGATATACCATAGTTCGGTTGCCCTATAAGGTGAAAGATATGTTCACAGAGTGGCTTGGACATCATTATCCCGATCGCAAAAAGAAAGTACTACGCAAGATTTTAGATATCCGCGATGGAAAGCTAAACAGCTATGAGTGGAATGAAAGAATGAAAGGGAAGGGTAATTTCTCGAAACAGATTTCCGATCTTTTCAAAGTCCAGACAAAACGTTTGGGGCTTAATGAGAAAAAGCGCGTGCTAACTACCGAGCATTTTAAGATGAGTACAGGATCACAGTTGAAGCTGTTTTAAATTCTATTACAAATAATTAATGCCAATTAAGAAACAATTCGAATTTTCTTTCGTCTATATAAGTGGTTAGTAACTTTTTAAAAAATATCGGCTCTCTTATTTTGATGTCGGTTTTTTTATGCCTTTCACTTTTTGATTTCATCCAATCTTAATATTAGAAGTGTATTTCTAATTTGACATTTGATCACCCGAAAATTACAATTCAGTGCTAATCTCAATCTCTTACAAAGGAGGATTCGATATGAATGAAGAAGCATTTCTTGAAGCTGCAGAAAACGGCGATTTTGAAACCATCCATGGGTTGCTACAGTATGGACTGAGCGTCAACACAAAAGGTATGCACGACCGAACGGCCTTGCTTAAAGCCGCAAAGTATGGACATGAAAATATAGTAGAGCTGTTGATTAAACACGGTGCAGAAGTAGATTATCGTGATAATCGGGGAACGTCGGCTTTGTATTGGGCATCAACGAATGGGTACTATGATATTGTGCAGTTGTTGATAGATCACAGTAGCGACGTGGATGTGCATGATGACAGGGGATGGTCGGCTAAAGATCAGGCAATCACCCAGCACCACAGTAACGTTGTCGAATTGTTAAATGCTGCGGGTGCTCACTAAAGAAAACCCGGATAACTTTAAGGAGAAAGCCCTGTCACAAAGTGATGGGGCTTTTTTATTCCTTGGCGTATAAAACAAAAATGGTAGGACGCTTATTCAAATCGGGCAGCTTCTTGGATTCCCATTCAGAGATATGTTTTGAAATGATTTCTTCGCTCGGCAAGGTAATATCGGTAGCAGTACAAAGCCGTGTTGCAGGCGAACAGGTGTCAATGATATCCTTCAGTAAATCATTATTACGGTAAGGAGCTTCCATAAAAATTTGTGTGCGGTCGTGTCGCCTCGATTCCCCCTCAAGCTGTATGACCATAGACTTACGCTTGTTCTGATCAATGGGGAGGTAGCCATGGAATGCAAAAGCTTGCCCGTTAAACCCGGATGCCATCATCGCCAATAGTATAGAAGAAGGACCAATTAAAGGAACGACATCAATTTTATACTGATGAGCGAGCTTAACCAATCTTGCTCCGGGGTCAGCAATGCCAGGAGCTCCTGCTTCAGACAACACACCGGCATTTCTTCCATCTAACAACGGCTTTAGAAAAGAGTGAATTTCCTGATCGGGAGTGTTTTTGTAGAGGTGATAGAAGTCAATTTCATACACGGGTACGGTGTCTCCAACCCACTGTAGAAAAGTGGTGGCACTTTTAAGGTTTTCAACCATCAGCACATCCAGCTTTCGTAAAATATCAAGCGTGTATTCCGGAAGCGTATTGTTTTCCGGTGTTTTTCCTAAAGTGGTGGGGATAAGATATAAAGTGCCGTTATTCATTAGTCGACTCGGTCAATTTCAAATTTTTCATCATCAGCATTGGCAATTTTTCGTTTTATATATCGATTTAAAAGTAACCCTGAGATTAGCGTTACCCCCAAACCGATTAAAGCTACAGCAATGTTAAACAGTGAAGTACTCTTCTGTATGTTGAATGTAGGATATAGCACTATTTCCTGTATGGCGCCCTTCTGATATCGAATTGGGATATTAGAGCTTTCCATTAATGCTTGAGCCATTTGTATGGATAGGGAGAGTCTTCGCTCTATGGTTTCACCATCTACTTCAAATCGTATGTCAATGTAGCCGTTGCTTTGAGCTGCTATTTGCTTAATGTCAAAATCAGTGACCTCAGCAAGATAGGTGGTTCCATTCTCATAGGTGTTAATGGAGCCAGTGTAGACCAAAGCTTGTTGAAATACGAGAAAAAGTAAATATGTAGGTACGACCCAGTAAAAATATAAATAGCGGTATTTATTCATTGTTATCTGCAATTTCTTTTTGAGTAGTTTCGTATAGAGCCGGATCCCAGATTAAACGCTGCTGATAATCCTCCTGCATGTGATTGGCTGACATATGAACCCAGAAGCCAACCGGAAGCTGATCAAAAAAGACAGCTTGAACAGAAGTATGACCGTCGTAAATAGATGTACCGAAATCGATTCCTACAAGCAGACCCATGCGATTATCATAGATAGCTCCGTAATCCTCAAAACTTCGTTTGATAGGCTCTGAGCCCATAGGCCACCGTAATTTTTCTTTGATTTGTTCTGAGACCTGAGGAGTCAAAACCTGATCTTTGAGTAATTTTTCCATCAATGCAGCTAGTTCAGCTGTTGTAGCCTGAGGAAAATAAGCCAGGGCATCCCGCTCCTGCATAAATGTCAACGACAGGCGGTCATCATCAAACTGATCTTTTACTTTTTGATTATATGAAGGATCATCGTTCAATTTTCGTGCTTCAGAAATCGATTTCTCAGCAAATTCAGCGTAACCCATTTCACTTATACCGGTAGTATCATTTAACTCAGGATTTATGGCTGTATACATTCCACTGAAAGGAAGAGGCAGAGATGTTTGAGGCATATCGAGGGAGTCAATTAATGCGCGAATGTTTTCTTCCCCCAAACGGAACCATAAATAATCTGCAGAAACCAAGTCGCTGTTTTGAAGCATAGCTAAGACCACATCATCAAGAGGAGCATTTCCTTCTTCAAATTCTTCAATTAGTTTACCATGATTATTTTCACTGATCTCCGGGAGGGCAAACTTTTTGATCTCTTTTAAGTTAATCAATTCCGTTGGATCCAAGATTCCATTGGCAACCTGCCGCTCATATTCCATCACCAGAAAAATATTACTGGTGGCACCTAAAGCCCTCGGAATATCTTCTCCATAATAGATGCCGGAATCAGGATTGTTTACATTATAGGAGGTAATGGAAACCCATTCAGGATGCTCGCCGATAAATTCAGCCAAACCGGCCAGCGAATAAGTGTTTTCAACATACTGACTTCCTTCCGCCATCCCTTCTTCATTTTCAAACAGGGTTTCAAAGCCTGAATAGTTGAGCCCAATAACCATAGCGAAGACAAAGGCCGCTGCTGCCAAAAAGGTGAGTAAAAACTTAAGTGCTCTCTTCAAAAAATGATGAATTTTCAGGGTTGAAATTGCTTATCCAAAGATACAAAGAAGAATAGAGGATATCCTCTATTTGTAATTCAAAATGAACAAGCAAAGAACTCATCATTATTACTGGCAACAGCGCAAGCATCCGCTTGTGCGGTGATGACTTAAACTTCAGATAGTAAAAATATCTAAGCACTACACGATGTGTATTTGGGTATAATCTACATTCCGGCTACAGCTTGCATCATCAGCGCACACAAATAAGCTCCATAAGTACCCAAGGCATAACCCAGTACCGCTAGCAGAACCCCAACAGGAGCGAGGGCAGAGTGGAATGCAGAGGCAACAATGGGTGCAGAAGCTGCGCCACCTACATTAGCCTGACTTCCAACGGCCACGAAGAAAAACGGCGCTTTAATCAGCTTTCCTACAACTAATAAAATAATTACGTGGACCAGAATCCATACGGCACCGATTACAAAGTAGCCGGGCACGTCGAGCATGGAACCGATGTCCATTTTCATGCCAATGGTCATAACCAATATGTAAAGGAAAAGGCTTCCTAATTTTGAGGCCCCGGCGCCTTCTAGCTCCCTAACTTTGGTAAAAGAAAGAATGAGACCTCCCGTTGTGGCTACAACCACAATCCAGAAGAAAGCAGAATTCAGACTTAGGTCAGCTAAAGCAGGCGCATTGGCATCAATCCAAGGTGCAATGGAATCACCGGCAAGGTGGCCAATGGCAACAACTACAAAGGCAACAGCGATGATTTTGGTGAAGTCCACCAGGGTAGGAACCCGGGCAATGTTAGCTTGATAATTGGCAATGCTGTTTTTTAATTCGTTGATAGCGGAGGAATCTGCTTTGAACCAGGTGTCAACACGATCTGAAATCCCGGCTCCATAAAGAAGAAAAGCCATCCAGATGTTGGCGACGATGATATCAACGGTAACCATAGCACCAAAAAGATCCGTGCTGGGTTGAAATACTTCTAGCATAGCGGTTTGGTTTGCACCGCCACCAATCCAGCTACCGGCAATAGTTGCCAATCCTCGCCAAACGGCTTCCGGTCCTGTTCCGCCTACAATCTCGGGACTGATGGTTCCAACAATAAGCATGGCGATAGGTCCGCCAATCATAATGCTTACGGTTCCTGCCAAAAACATAATGATGGCTTTGGGGCCTAAATTTAAAATCCCTTTCAAATCAATACTAAGGGTAAGAAGCACCAAACTGGCTGGAAGTAAATAGCGGGAAGCGATGTAATATAAGTTGGAGCCCTCTTCAGAAACGATTCCAAAAGTGGTTAACAGTGATGGAATGAAATAGCATAACAGCAGCGAAGGCACAAAGGTGTAAAACTTTTTCCATCCGGGTTTATCACTGTGGGAAGTAGCAAAAATTCCGGCCAGAATTGCCATTAAAAGTCCGAAGGTAACCGCGTCGCTGGTGATTAGTGCTGAATCCATGTAATGAAGTTTGTTCAGATTTGAATTTTGAATGAGAATACAAAATTCTTTGGAATGAGACAGAAACTGATTTCAATATCTGAAATAGAAAAAAAGAGTTAAATAGAGCTTTTCTATAAGGGATTGGGCGTGATAGTCATTATTTTTAGGTCTTTCTCACTCAACAAATAAACACACTAAGTTAATGATAGTATCCAAATTCGGAGGCACTAGCGTTGGTACATTCGAGGCCATGGAGCGCAGTGCCAAAATTGTTGCTGCTGACCCCGATCGTCAGCTGGTTGTTATCAGTGCCACTTCCGGCACCACCAACGATTTAGTAGCTCTTTCATCCAATAAAATCGATTCCACTCAACGGGAAGTTCTTCTTGGGAATATTGAAAAGCGCCATATTGCAATTATTGACGAGTGTAAAGAGAAGGATAAATTACGAGATATCTTTTATCAGGAATTTTCCAGCCTTAGAGAACACCTTGATTTTGTAGGCAGGGACAAACGCTGGAAAGATGCTTTATACGCCTTTGGCGAGCTGATGTCCACTAAGATATTTGTTGAAGTATTAAAAGAAAAAGGCGTTGAGGTCGAATGGATGGATGCCCGTTCGGTTATGAAAACAGATTCTACTTTTGGGAATGCAGATCCGATTTTAGCTTCCATCAAAAAGAAGGCAGACAAGAATATCCAAAAGGATAAAATATATTTGACACAAGGCTTTATTGGCTCTGATGTTTTTGGAAACACTACGACTTTAGGTCGGGGCGGAAGTGATTTTTCAGCTTCTTTATTTGCCGAAGCCGTTGGTGCTGATACACTGGAAATCTGGACCGATGTAGCGGGCGTTTACACAACTGATCCACGGATTGTTCCCGAAGCATTTCCTATCCATGAAATCAGTTTTGATGAAGCTGCCGAGCTTTCGGTTTTTGGTGGTAAAGTTCTTCATCCTGCTACCTTAAAACCGGCCATCAGAGGCGGAGTAAGTGTTCGGGTTGCTTCAAGCAGTGAGCCGGATTTACCGGGAACCTATATTGTGAAAGAAGCAGGCGAGAAACCACCAATTCGAGCTATTTCTCTTCGAAAGGATCAAACGTTGCTAACGGTAAATAGCCTGGAGATGCTTCACCAACATGGTTTTTTGGCTCATTTATTTAAAGTACTTGCCGAGCATAAAATCTCTGTGGACTTGGTTAGTACCAGTGAGGTTAGCGTTGCCCTGACTTTGGATACAGCCGTAAATGCCGCAAATAAGGTAGAACTAACCAATGAGGTGTTGGAAGAACTGGGACGATTTGCTGAGGTGATTGTTGAAGATGAATTGGCATTGATTGCTCTTATAGGGAATAATCTTCAAAAGACCTCCGGTATTGGCGGACCGCTATTCACCGCTCTTGAAACATATAATGTACGTTTGATTTGCCACGGAGCCAGTCCAAACAATCTTTGTTTTCTGGTAGATCATGAGCAATCAGAAGACGTCGTTCGTATGTTGCACAAAAAATTTATTACTGAATAAAAACCATCAGGTATTTATGAAAATTGCAGTTATTGGAGCAGGAAAAACAGGCGGGAAAGTCGTTGAGCTTTTGGGAGATGAGCTTTCCGAAGTTTTTGACGGGGACAATAAGGTAACCGTTGAAAAGCTAAAAGAATCTGACGCAGCCATTATCTTCGTTCCAGGTGATGCGGTTTCGGATATTATTGACACCGTTATTGAATCCGGAATTCCAGCCGCATGGGGAAGCACGGGACATAAATGGCCGGAAGACTTGGAAGACCAAGTAAAAGCGAAAAACGCCAAGTGGGTTCTCGCTTCTAATTTTAGTTTGGGGATGAATGTAATTCGCAAAAGCATTGAAGCTATTTCTGCCGGATCAGCTATTTTGAAAGATCCGGAATTTCATATTCATGAAGTGCATCACATTCATAAAAAAGATGCTCCCAGTGGTACCGCTCTTTCATGGAAGGAATGGCTGGATCGAGAAGCCGAAGTAACCTCAGCCCGGGAAGGTGATGTTAAAGGAATTCATGAACTGACCCTGAAAACCGGTACTGAAGAAATCACCTTGAGGCATAAAGCATTGGATAGAGCTTTGTTTGCCGAAGGAGCAATTTGGGCTGCCAAGCAGCTGGTCAATAATTCGAAGATGGAAGCGGGAATTCGTACCTTTGGACAGTTATTTGATCAAATTATGGAGGAACAGGAGTAATGGAGAATTTTCCACTTTGGACGGCAATTATCACCCCAATGAATACTGATGGGAGTGTGGATTTCAAGAGTTTTGAAACTATTCTGAAAAAGCAGGAAGACGCCGGAAATGGAGTGCTTATTTTAGGAAGCACCGGAGAAGGGTTAAATCTGAATGAAGAAGAAAAACGAGAAATTGTAGAATTTACCAAAGACCTGGATCTGGTAGTCCCAATGATGGTAGGTGTTGGAGGATTTAACCTCCCGGCACAGGTAGACTTCATTCATTTTTGCAATGAAGTTGAACCGGATGCTTTATTGTTGGTAACTCCTTTATACGCCAAGCCGGGAGCCGAAGGACAGTTTGAGTGGTTCAGTGAACTGATGGCGGAAACAGAAATTCCTTGTATGCTGTATAATGTTCCTTCCCGAACAGGTGTAAAAATGCACCCAAGTGTTCCGGCACGACTGAATGAGGAATTTGATCACTTGATGGGAGTGAAAGAAGCCAGCGGAAGCGTTGAAGAATTCGCAGCTTTTAAACGAGAAGCTCCGAATGTAGATTTCTACAGTGGTGATGACGGCATGACACCTGCATTCACAAAAGAAGGCGGAATTGGATTGGTTTCAGTAGCCTCAAATGTTTGGCCTAAAGCCACTCATAAGTATGTGGATCTTTGCCTGGCAGAGAAGACCGAGGGTTTATTTCCACTCTGGAAGAATGCTACAGATGCATTATTCAAAGCCCCTAACCCAGTTCCCGTAAAAGTATTACTCAGCACGAAAAACTGGATTGAAAACGATACTGTTAGGTTGCCGTTGTCCTTAGGTGATATCTCAGAAGAAGTGGAACAGAATCTGGCTAAGTATGACAATGAGATAGCAAGATGGCTTGAAGGACAATAAGCCCATGTGTTCGGTGGGATTGTCATCCAGAGCGCCCCGGCAGAAGATTATGTATTGTAGGCAATTCGCGAAGGATCTCAAGAGTGATTTCGGATTTGATAAAAATTGAGATCCTTCGCGTTAAACAAATGAGAAAAATCAACTATTTTAGCGCTCAGGATGACAATATTGAGCCTTTGGTAAAGAATTTACACAAATCAATAAACATCATTAATAATGAACTACGAAGACGTTTTAGACCAATTAGAAGAAGGAAAAGTAAGAGCTGCCAATAAAACTGAAAATGGCTGGGAAGCTAATGTTGAAGTTAAACAGGCCATATTGGCTTCTTTCAAAGATGGCGAAAATACTTCCTATGAAGGGATTTATGAAGGCTTTGTAGACAAGCATAATCTGCCCCCACGATTTTTTGGTCCTGAAGACGGAGTAAGATTAGTACCCGGTGGTTCATCTGTACGGCGAGGAGCCTACGTCTCTTCAGGAGTAATTATTATGCCTCCGGCCTACATCAATGTGGGAGCTTATGTAGATGAAGGCTCTATGGTTGACAGTCACGCATTAGTAGGTTCTTGTGCACAGATTGGTAAAAATGTGCACCTTTCTGCCGGAGTTCAAATTGGTGGAGTTTTAGAGCCGGTTGGAATGAATCCTGTGATCATCGAAGATGATTGCTTTATCGGAGCAGGGTCTGTGATTGTTGAAGGAATTTTGGTGAAGAAAGGAGCTGTTATCGCTCCGGGCGTTACCCTTTCAAAAGCAGTTCCGGTTTATGATACGGTAAATAAAACAGTGCTCGAACGCGGTTCTGCAATCCCTGAAAATGCAGTAGTAATTCCGGGAACACGTCCTGTTAACAACGACTGGGCCAAAGAAAATGGACTCAGCATGGCTTGCCCGATTATTGTGAAGTATCGTGATGAAGGAAGTAATGCTTCGTTGGAGCTTGAAGAGGCGTTAAGGTAACGGTTTATGGTGCGTACCCCAGGGTATGCACTATACATCTTGTTGGCGGTAGCTTTTCAGTTATTTTGTTTTGCCAAGCCCATGTAGTGTTTTCGTAACTCAGGATCTAGCTTTTCAATTGCAAATCTTAAAGTTACTCTCGGCATACTTGCTGCATACTTATTCAAAAAGGCTTTTAATCTTCGTTCGTCTCTTTTACCTGCTTCTCTAATCCAACTTCCCACAGCTGTTTGTACGAAATGTTCTGAATCGTTTACAAGTGTTTCAGCAATCTTGAATGTGTCTTCAACTTCATTTTTCCTTATGAAATAATAAGTGCTGACAATTGCAGTTCTGCGCTCCATTGGATTCTTAGATTTTGCTAAATCATACAATGCTTTTTTGTCTTTATCGAACAAGTATCCCCCAACTACATATGGAGCAGCTCTATCTACCATTCCCCAATCATCAATAAATTTATGGTTAGAAATGTATGCTTTGTATATCTCGCGCTTTTCTTCAGAGGTAGTTTTCTTATTTCGTGCTTTCCAATCCAGAATTGAAACTGCCCCAAGTCGGTGATCGTAATTTTCGTCTTTTAGTAACTTAACAACTTCATTTACAGTTATGTACTGAAACTCCTTAGCTAAGGAAAATATCTCCCTTTTTGGGATGCCTTTGGAATAGTCTCGACTAATTATGTTCAATGTTTCAATGAAATCTTTAGCCGTCATAATCTATTTTCAAATTCATATTGTACCATTAATTGCCGTCAACATCGGCATATCAACAATGTTATTTATGTAATCCAACTTCATACGCAGGTTTTGTTCGCGCCATTATTGAAATAACGAGTATAAAATGAATAAATCGGGATTAATTATCAAAGCAGGAGCAGCACTTCACTTATTTCTTTTGATAAGCTTTACTATATCTTCCCATGTGATCAGTTCAATGTTCTTTTCTTTAAGAGTTGACTGATCAATTTCATTGGTAAAAAAGTTAAAGTCTACTTGCCTCCACTCGGAACCAAAATTGGGATGGTTAACGGTGATTCCCCTCATTTCTTCATCGTCGAATGCAGGGTGAATTAGAATAATGTTTAATCCGGAACTTAAATTTTCAAATACTTCAGAGTAATAATTGCTCAGCATCTCAGGTTGGAAGTCTTCAAATGGTGCACAATAGACGTTCTCAACTAAAAAATCTCCTTTTTCAAAATTTTCCTCCGGGTTAAGCCCCGTCATTTTCATTAGGTCCTTACTCATCAGCACCGGGAGTTCATACTTTTCTCCTAAACGCCTGTATATTTTGAAAAACTCTGGATCAGCTCCCACACTGTACATGTGTGAATCAATGTGGGTTGGTTGTAGTCCGAATTTGAAGGCTCTTTGTATTTGAGCTTCCAGCTCTTTCTCGACATCATGGGGAGTTGCATGTTCTCTGAGTTCTTCTCTTTTTTTAAAGAAGTAGCCATCCTCATCCACTAAACTTGGAACTTGTGAAACCGGTAGCACAGGGCCGAATTTATAATATTCCCATTCGCATGTAAGGGTAAGGTGAATTCCATTATCTATGTGTGGATTATTGCTGGCAAAAACGGCCATTTCATAAAACCACGGGCAAGGAACCATTATGCTGTAAGAATTCACCATTCCTTGCTTTAGAGACTTAACGGTAGCCATGTTTTCGGAATGAGAAAGCCCGGCGTCATCGGCATGTATGATCAACAATTTGGTTTGTTCTGAAAATCCAAGTTCTTGAGCTAAGTCCATATACATTAAATTCTATTGGTTTATGATTTGGGCTTATTCCAGACCTTCCCACCATTTTTTGAAAGTCTGAGTAGCGTCATCCAGGTCTACCTTTTCCCCAATAATAGGAGTTACTAAAGGAATGGCATTATCTTCATTAAAACGGCTCATCCCACGGATGCATGACAAGTGTAAACACTTACGCACTCTAATACAGAAACAATTTTCACCCAACAGCCAGAGCCTTGTTTGCCACAGCCAATCCTTTCACGAAAGCCTGAATAACAGCCTCTAGTGTATCCGGTGAAGCACCTTTGGAAGTAAATCGATGCCCTTCTTTCTCAAGAGTTAAAGAAACAATTACTAAAGAGTCAGTGTCTGGACTAAGGATTTCCACTTCGTGATTGATCACATCAAGGGGCAAGAAACTATCGGTTTCAGCTTTGATGGCCGTTAGAATAGCATCAATAGGGCCTACGCCTTGATCCAAAGAAATGACCTCATCCCGATCTTCAATCTTAAGCTTCACGGCAGCACTTACCAAGCCATGTTTCCGCATCGTAAGTTTATAATCAACAACTTCAACAGGGTGTTTAAGGTCAGCGTCTTCATTATACACTAAGGAACGAAGCACTTTGATTTCTTCTTCCTTAAGCGTTTTCCCTTTGCGGTTTATGTTATGCACGTATTCATCATATAGCTTAGTATGACCTTCATCCATACTTACATTTTCAAAGCCTGCATCACGGGATTGGCCCCAGCTGTTCTTCTGCATATCAATAAAACCGGACTCGATATACTGTTGAATGCGTTCCAGATTTGGTGGAAGTACAGGGGAGGAGAGCGAATATTTAGCTACAATATGCGAACTCTTTAATCCGGTTCCTGTGAGTACAAAAAGGCATTTTTTGCCCTTAAACTTATCCAGATTATTCTTGAATGTAGCCAATGGAATAGCACAAGCCGGCTCAGTGAAATAGCCTTCTTCAACCGTCATCTCTTTCATGGATTCGAGTAGCTCATTTTCAGTCGCAGTAAAAGCGAGTCCGTCCGTTTCTTCTATACCTCGCAAAACTTTGTAGAAATCAAGAGGGTCTCCAACGGCGACGGCATCCGCCATGGTGTTGACCTGCTCTTTCACGATTTTGTCTTTTTTGAAAATACCTTCCACGACCGGAGAACTTTGCTCAGGCTGAACGGCCACAAAACGCGGTATTTTGTCAATCATACCGGAGGCCTTCATTTCCTTATAGCCTTTATAAATAGCTGCGAAATTGGTACCTGCGCCAATGGGAACAAAGATATAATCAAAATCGGTATCGCCCTGTTCTTGCAGCTCATACGAAAATGATTTCTGTCCTTCCTGACGAAAAACATAATCTCCGGCTAAGTAGTAATTACCGGACTTGGCAAATTCACGGCAGAGCTTTTCACATGCCATGAAGTCACCTTTAATTTTGATGATGTTGGCATCGTAAATAGTTGCTTGAGCTAACTTTACTTCCGGGGTCTTCTCCGGCACAAACACAAAACAAGGTATTTTAAAATAACAGGCATAAGCCGCCACAGAGGCAGCCATATTTCCGGTGGAAGCCAGACAAATTGCATCTGCTTCTAACTCCAGGGCTTTCTGAACTTCAACATAGCTTCCGCGATCTTTGAAGCAACCGGTAGGGTGTTCAAATTCGAGCTTGGCATATAACTCCGCATCATACCTTTCTGAAAGTCGATTTAGTTTTTTTAGAGAGGTAAAATTATTTTTTAAAGGATCCGGGAGTATTTCTTTCAAGGGATACTGAATATTTTGAGCTGTTTCATTGTATTCAATATCCAACACGCCACCACATTCAGTGCAGTAAGTACTGGTCTCTCTTTCGTCATTTACATGGCCACACATAATGCAGCTCATGGTATATCCGGAATTGGTTGCTTTCATGTATAAAAGGTTAATGAGATTCGTGCAATTTTACGATCCTAAAGTTATCAAAAAATTAAGATAAAAGCGCTTTTTTAGCGATTCTGATTACAAAGGGAGAATAATGATTTGTTCGAAGTCAAGGTCGAGTTCGGATAAAACCGGAGCGGCGATTTCTTCAATTTCAGATTCGCTATAATCGTTTAGTCCCTCCAGTTTCACATAAAGAATCTCGTTTTGCTCATCGATAAAAAATTGAGCATCATCTGACTCAAAACTCTCTTTCAGCGTTTGTATCAGAAATTCTACATCTTCAATAAAAGCTTGTAATTCGTCTTCGGTAGGTTCGCTCATTTTATGTAGGTTCTTAGCTTATAAATTCAGCCCTAAATCTATGAATAATTATTTGGCAAAACTGTGGGAAATTTCCCAAAAATCAGAACGACTTATTTTGGGGTTGATGTCCGGGACATCACTTGATGGCCTCGATATCTGCCTTTGTAAAATAACAGGTTTTGAGATGGATGTGTCCATAGAAGTATTGGAGTTTACTACAGTGGAATATTCCGAGCACTTGCGATCTAGAATCCGGCGTATTCAATCAAAAGAGCAAATAAATTCCAGAGAGCTGACGATACTGAATACCGAGCTTGCATACCTATATAGTGAATGCATTAAAGATGCTTTGTCGGGTTGGGATTACAAAGCAGCTGATATTGATTTAATCGGGAGTCATGGGCAAACGGTTTATCACGCCCCGGGTATGGATGAAAAAGATTTGAATGCCACCTTTCAAATAGTAGATGGCGATCATATTGCCCATAAAACAGGCATTATTACGATTTCTGATTTCCGTCAAAAACACGCTGCTGTCGGCGGAGAAGGAGCGCCGCTGGCCGGTATATTTGATAAGGTGCTTTTTCGGAATGAGCATCAAAGCCGCATGCTTTTGAATCTGGGAGGGATAGCAAATTTTACCTGGCTACCTTCAACCCAGAGCGGAGATCAGGTGATGACAGGTGATATTGGTCCGGCAAACACGCTGATGAATGAAGCTATGCAGAAGTATTTCAACCAGCCTTATGATGATGGGGGTAAAGTGGCAGCTTCAGGTACCGTTCATTCTGAGTTAGTCCGGTATGTATTATTGGAGCCATACTTCCGAAAGGAATTTCCTAAAACAACAGGACAAGAAGACTTCCAGCTTGATTTCATTGAAAACCTGATGGAAGGGCATGGGATTGAATTATCGAATGAAGATTTGGTCGCCTCCCTAACCGCGATAACCTCTCAAGGCATAAGCCGGGCTTTTGATAAGGTAGCTGGTGAACAGAAATTTGAGTGCTTTGTAAGCGGGGGCGGTATTCACAATGTAACTCTGATGAAAGATCTTGAAGAACGAAATCCACAAGCTTCATTCAAGAATTTTAGTGAATTAGGAATTCCATCAGACGCAAAAGAAGCGGTGATGATGGCGTTTTTTGCAAATGAATTGGTGGCCGGGGAGGGGTTTATAATTTCAGGAGTGACAGAGAAGAACGTTCATTTAGGCAAAATTAGTTTACCATAACGAATCTAATAGCCATTTACAGCGTGATTATAGATAGAAAAACCTATAGTAATAATATGCATAAATTTAATGTGGTCCTCTTATTCGTGGTACTCCTTTCACAAGCTGCTATAGCCCAAGGCATACTTTCAGGAAATATTATTGATGTAGAAACAAGTCAGCCAATTCCTTATGTAAATATTGGGATTGTAGAGTTGATGAAGGGAACAGTGAGTGATGATGAGGGTTCTTTCAGTCTAACCTACAATAGTAGAGATGATGTTATTAGTTTTTCGGCAATTGGATATGAGCCTATAAAAATATCAGTACAAGAATTATTGGATAGAAAGTCAGTAACGCTTACACCTGTCCGATATGAATTGGAAGAAATAACCGTACAGGAAAAAGCTTTAGGAAAGCTTAAAAATCTAGGCTATAATCTTAAAAAACGAGGTCAAAGCGTCGGTTTCGGAAGTACACAGCTTGGAACTGAAATTGGAGGACTAATCATAATTGATCGGGAAACCATTATTTACTCCGCTCACTTTACCTTTAACCATGTAAATGCTGACAGCCTACTGTTTAGGGTTAATATTTATGAAATGAAAGATGGACAGCCTTTAAGAAATTTAGTTCCTGAAAATGTACTGATTGCTGCTCCCGATCAACCCGGGACTATTTCTGTTAACTTGAGTCCCTACAATATTGTAACTGATCAAAATGTGTTGCTATCCCTTGAGTGGGTAAAAGCAGTCACCTTAGAGAAAAATGAAATTCAGGGAGTTTCTCTCCGGGCCAATAGAACTATGCGTAAGCCCAATGCGTGGTTTCGGTCCACAAGCTTAGCACCATTTGTAAAGATGGACCAGTTTGTGAAGTATAACTTAGGATTTTATGTGCAAGCGAGGCAGGTGAAGAAGTAAAGGTATTAACCCTGAGAAAAGTGAGAACCTTGATTTAAAGACTCGTCTGGTTTTAATTGGCGTTCATCCCAAAATGCAGGGTTATCGGTATTCTATTTTTGAGTCTCTTTAAGAGCCCAAGCCAATTCTTCCACAATTCTTTCAATTTGTTCTTTTGTGATTACCAGAGGGGGCAGAAATCTCACCACGTTTCCATGTGCAGCATTACCCAGGATGTTATGCTCAAACATCTTATCAATTACAGGACGGGCCGGGCAATCAAGTTCTACGCCTAACATCAACCCAAGTCCGCGAATATCTTTTACTGATGGGTGATCACCAACTTTTTCTTTGAGCAAGGTCATCATAAAAGCGCCCTTCTCGGCTGCTTGTTCTACAATCCCTTCTTCCTCGATTGCATCCAAAGCAGCATTAGCGACATGGCATGAAAAAGGATTCCCGCCAAAGGTAGTACCATGATCTCCAAACCCCAGTGCAGATGCGACTTCTTCTTTTGCCATAATAGCCCCAATTGGAATTCCACCCGCGAGCGCTTTTGCGGTAGCAACAATATCCGGCTTCACATCAAAATGCTGATAGGCATAAAACTTTCCAGACCGGCCAATCCCGCACTGCACCTCATCAATAATCATCAGGATGTTCAGCTCATCACAAAGCTGACGGGTTTTCTTTAGAAACTCGGCATCAATTACATTCACTCCGCCGGAACCCTGTATGGTTTCAAAACCAATAGCGATGGTTTCTTCAGTAGCTGCGGCTTTGAGAGCTTCAAAGTCGTTAAAGGGAACTTGCTCAAAGCCGGTAGGCATGGGGTCAAATCCTTCGCGGTAGCTTTGCATACCCATGGCAATGGTTGTTACCGAACGTCCGTGAAAGCCTTCACTGAGTGTAATGACATTCCCGGTTTTTCCGTGCTTTTTGCCCCACTTACGAGCGAGTTTCACACAAGCTTCCATGGACTCAACACCACTGTTGCAAAAGAAAACCCGGTCTAAACCCGATAATCTGGCCAGTTTCTCAGCCAGTAAACTCTGGGGTTCATTATAAAAGAAATTGGATGCATGAAGCATCTTATCAGCCTGCTCTTTAATGGCTGCTACAATTTTTGGATGGGCATGACCCAGATTATTCACAGCGAGACCCCCAAAGGCATCCAGATATTCATTGCCATCGGTATCCCAAACAAGGGCTCCTTTACCATGTGAAAGAGTAACGGGCAGGCGATTATATACCTGAAAGTGATATTGCTTTTCGAGCTGCTGTGCTTTGTCCATTTTGTTTCGTTATTCGTTGATTCGTTGATGGGTATTCGTAATAGCGGAGAACCGATTAACGATTAACCATTAACGAGATTCAATCCAATTCGGCCACGTTCCAAATCTAAAGTAATGATTTCGAGACTTATGATATCACCCACACTAACAACATCATGCGGATCTTCGATCTTTCTATTCTCTGCCATGTTTGAAATGTGAAGTAAGCCGTCTTGCTTAACGCCAATATCTACAAACGCGCCAAAGTCGACTACGTTCCGAACGGTTCCTTCTAATTTCTGTCCCACTTTCAGATCTTCCATCTTCATCACATCGGTACGGAGCAATGGTTTTTGGAGGTTTTCTCGGGGATCACGTCCCGGCTTCTGCAGGTTTTCGATGATGAGTTCCAGCGTAGGAACACCCACTCCCACTTGTTCAGCCGTTTCTTTTAGATTTATGTTTTTGAACTTGGAAGCAATCTTGTCTTTTTCAGTCGAAAGTTTCTCCAGGTTCACTCCAAAAAGATTGCATAGCTTTTCAGCAGCTTCATAACTTTCGGGGTGAATGGCGGTGTTGTCGAGTGGATTTTTAGATTCGGGAATACGCATAAATCCGGCTGCCTGCTGGAAGCGAAAATCACCAACACCTGCGATGCCTTTGATCTGATCACGATCCATGAAAATACCCTGATCTTCGCGATGCTTTACAATGTTAGTAGCCACACGCTTACTCAATCCCGAGATATGAGATAGAAGAGGAGCAGAAGCCGTATTCAAATTCACGCCTACTTCATTCACGCAACTCTCCACAACATCATCCAGCTTTCCAGCCAGCTGATTTTGATTTACATCATGCTGATACAAGCCTACACCAATCGATTTAGGATCAATCTTAACCAGCTCTGCCAATGGGTCCTGAACTCGACGAGCAATAGAAATATTTCCACGCTGAGCGGCATCCAATTCCGGAAATTCTTCCCGTGCAACGGTTGAAGCGGAATAGACTGAAGCTCCGGCTTCGTTCACAATCATATAGTGCAATTCCTCGTCCGGATGTTTCTCTTTCCTCTTTTGAAGGAAGTCAGCCACAATCTGCTCGGTTTCCCGACTGGCGGTTCCATTTCCGATAGCAATAAGACTGACTCCATATTTATCAATCAGTTTCTCAAACACGGCTTCAGCTTCGGCTACTTTTTTCTGAGGTGGAGTAGGATAGGTGGTGGTGCCTTCCATGTATTTTCCATGCTGATCCACGACGGCCACTTTACAACCGCTTCGGAACGCCGGATCAATTCCCATTACCACTTTATTGTCTAAAGGTGGCTGCATAAGCAGGTTGCCAAGGTTGGTCGCAAAGGTCTCGATGGCATGTTCATCGGCTTTATCGGTTAAATCACTTCGTAACTCTCGTTCCAGAGAAGGGAAAAGAAGTCGTTTGTAAGCATCTTCTACTGAATCCTGCAAGCGTTCTGTGAAAATGCTTCGATCATTTTTAATAACCAGATCATCAATATTTTCGAGCGTACGTTCTTCCCAAAGTTCTACATTTACAAACAGGATATTCTCTTTCTCGCCCCGGTTGATGGCCAAAACCTGGTAGGGCTTCACTTTGCTGGCACGGTATGAAAACTCATAATAATCCTCATAGTTCGTACGGTCTTTTACCGCCGGATTTTTCTTAGTCACGATATTCGCATGCCCTGAAAATACCTTTCGGAGCATTTCGCGAACTTCCAGACTTTCGTTAATCCATTCGGCAACAATATCAGTCGCACCGTGAAAAGCATCTTCAACGGTCTCGACTTCTTTTTCTTTATCGATGTATTCCTTGGCGTATTCAACCGGATCGCCTTTGGTGGTTTCCTGATCCCAGATAAGCTGCGCCAGGGGTTCCAGTCCTTTCTCTTTAGCTTTATCACCCCGGGTTTTGCGCTTCTGTTTGTAAGGGAGATAAATATCTTCCAGCGTAGTCAGATCAGTACAAGCTTTGATCTGTTTTTCCAGCTCAGGCGTCAGCTTGTCTTGCTCCTTGATGGCTTTTAGAATGGTTTCTTTTCGGGCTTCCAGTGTTCGCTGGGTTTCCAGTCCATCCCGTACAGCACGGATTTGTTCTTCATCTAATCCGTCTGTGGCTTCTTTTCGATATCGTGCTAAAAAGGGAACGGTAGCACCTTCATCTAAAAAATTAGCAACAGTGCTGATTTGCTTGGGTGAGAAGTTCAGTTGCTTCGCTAAAAAACTAAAAATATGGGTATCGCTCATTGATGATATTCGTTTCAATATTAAGGAATGGAAAATAACAACTCGGCAAGGAAATGTTGAATATAATTTTCGTTATTTGTTGAGTCGTTATTCGTATTACTTACACTCGACTAACGACTAATGAAAAAATATCTGTAACCTTTTTCATTATCATCAGTGTACATAGTTGGAAAACAGAAAGCTTGGGAAATTTAACGCGGTGGATTCAACTTCGGATAAAGCATTAATGATGAAAGTGAAGAACGGGGACCTTGATAAATTAGGTCTGCTGTTCGAACGATATAATCGGCCGCTATTTAGTTTCTTCTACCGGATGAGTAAGGAAGCCGAGTTATGCGAAGATCTGGTTCAATCAGTCTTTGAACGGATTTTAAAATACCGAGAGACCTACACCGGCGATGGAAAATTCACTACGTGGATGTTCAGTATTGCCAGAAATGCTCATATCGATCACTATCGAAAGCTAAAGAGAGAAGGGATCCCCGTAGAAATTGACGAAGAGCGACTGGAACTGGATGATGAAGAAACCAAAGTTGTTGTCAATAAGCAGGAAAAGAAAGACTTGCTTGAGATGGCACTGGAAAGGCTGGATGAAGATAAGAGAGAGGTTGTGATTTTGAGCCGATACGAAGGTTTTAAGTACAAAGAAATCGCAGAGATTCTGGAATCCACAGAAGGGGCGATAAAAGTAAAAATGTTTAGGGCCATGAAAGAGTTAAAAGATTTAGTACACACGCTAAATGAGGAATGCAGCAATGAATGAACAACATGAACAGTTAATTGCCGATTACCTGGCCGGATCTTTGGATGATGCCGGCAAGACCAAAGTAGAGGAGTTGATCGCCAGTGGTGAAATTGACTTTATGGAATTTCGTGAGCTGGAAAAATTGCACGAGGATTTGGGTTCATTACTAACTCCGGCTCCAAGCAAGGAAATGAGTTCGAATTTCTTCGCCATGTTGGAAGAGGAAAAGAGAAGTATCAAACCTTCATGGGTTGAGTCGGTGATAAACCATATTCGCCAAGTGTTGGAGGAATTGACCATGCCCCGTCTGGCTTATGGGTTAGTGCTGTTATTTATAGGTGGTTTTGTAGGGACACAACTAAATGGAGATCAATCTGAAATTGAACAGCTTAGCCAGGAAGTGCAGGATATGCGCGAAATGATGATGGTGAATATGCTGGAAGGAGCTTCGGCAGCAGACCGGCTCAAGGCTGTGACTATTAGCAGTGAATTGACCTCTGTAGATTCTGAAGCTATTCATGCTCTGTTATTTACTCTGAATAATGATCCCAGTGTAAACGTGCGAGTTCAAACTATTGAAGCCCTGAAACGCTGGGGGGATAATGAGCGGGTTCGGCAGGGGTTAGTTAAATCGATTGCTAAGCAGCAATCCCCAATTGTAATTATAGAATTAGCTGATGCGATGTTGGAATTAGAGCTCCGCAATTCGGCACCGGAATTCAGGAAGCTTATCGAAGAGAGAACGCTGGACTTCACCGTTAAACAAAAACTTGAAAACAGCATTGCTGCATTGTCATGAGGAAGAATATGAAAACTGTTTTAACGCTTATAATTGTTTTAGCAAGTACAGCTTTATACGCACAAACGACTATTTCATCCCAAAGGGTTCAGGAAGAGATTGAAATACGAATCCCCGCTTCTGAATTTAACGCCGAAACCTTCTTTCATCTGAAAAACATAAATGGAGATCTAAATGCTGAGGGTTATGATGGGGATGAAATCATTATCACAGGAACAAAGATTATAACAACTAAACCAAGATATAAAGACGATTTTAATCCCGATGAAATTTACTTAGATCGGCTGGATGGTACGAATAGCATTTTTGTATTTGTCCGCCAGCCGGGTGTGGAAGTGAGGATAGAAGGGGATGAGCTGCATTACGACTCAAAGAAAAGAAGCGGGAAAAAATATAGTAATGATGATCGATTGAACTTTGAGTTTAACCTTCAGGCAAAAATACCACGTTATTTAATGGCGGAAATTTCCACTATAAATGGCGGAGAAGTTGTTGTGGAAGGTATGAAGAATGGTATAGAAGCATTTAATGTGAATGGAAGTGTTTTTGTGAATGATGTAGCCGGTCATGTAAAAGCCAACACGGTAAATGGTAATATCCGCGTAGAATTTAGTGAAGCACCTTCAGGAGACTCGAAATTCAACACGGTAAATGGAACAATTGAAGTATTTGCCCCAAAAAATTTAGCTGCAGTTGTAACCTTTAAAAGTTTACACGGTGAACTATATACCGACTTCGAGAATATTGAATACCTGCCTAACCGGGTAAAAACTAACAAGGATGGGAAGAACCGGTACAGGATTGAGCAAGCAGCTCCGATTCAAATTGGCGAAGGCGGTCCTGAAATGCATTTTCAGCTTTTAAATGGAAGTGCATACATCAAACAAAGAAAATCATAAAGAGAAAACCATGTATAGATCAATTAAACATTTGCTTTTTGCAGTACTTATAACCCTTCTTTCCATCCCGGCGTTGGCTCAAAATAACAATCTGGAAATTCCACTTTCTAATCCCGGTGAACCCGGAAAACTAATTGTGGCAGCTAACTTTTCCGATGAAGTTGAAATCAGAGTTCATGATAAGAATAACGTCATCGTTAACTACGATGGAGAAGATAGGGACGATGATGACAATACCATGAGAAATGGAATGCGTCGCATTTCCGGCGGTGGCGTGGGTATAGAGGTTACGGAGGACAATAATGAAGTCCGCGTTAATACCGGCCCAATGCCCAACGATGATTTAGAGATGATCATCTATGTGCCTCGAAATTTCTCATTGAAATTGAATACCATTCAGGGAGATGTAAGAGTTTCCGGTGTGGAAGGAGAACTGGAAATCAGTGCAGTTAATGGCGATATAGAATTGACCGATATCTCAGGCACTGTACTTGTAAATAGTGTGAATGGGGATATTGAAATAGACTTCACCAAAATTAACCCCAATGCACCTATGTCTTTTACCGGTGTGAATGGTGATATAGAAGTATCGCTTCCGGCGAATGCTAAATTCACAGCTAAGATGAAAACCGAATGGGGCGACGTGTACACCAACTTCGATATGGAAATAGATCGCACAGCCTCGAAACCGGAAGTGAATAATAAAGATGGAGAATATCGGGTAGCTGTAAACAAATGGATTTTTGGAAAAGTGAATGGCGGCGGCCCCGAATATTTGTTCAAAACGTTGCACGGAGATATTTCAATTCGTAAAAAGTGAAGATACTCAGCAACCTTTTAAGGTTGATCTCGTCTTAAATACATAATCGCAATTGGAGCTGTAAGTTACTTAGCTTGATAGGCTTGCAGGGATAGGACTCCTCTCTAAAATCATTACAAATCATGAAAAAGATATATGCTACTGTGGCAATGGTATGCCTTTGTGTAAATGTTTTTGCACAGAATTCTTATCAAAAAAAGGGAGATACCATCGCCGTAAGAACAGATGAAGTAAGAAGAGGGACAGTAGAAAATCCTGCAATGGAAGCAGTAAGAATCAGCGGCGAAAACCAAGTTAAATTGGATGGTCTTTTAAACGAAGACGTTTGGTTAATGGCTCCAAAGGCGACTCAATTTACACAAAGAGCCCCAAATGATGGGAGCAGTGCAACAGAGAAAACCGAGATCAGGCTTCTATATACCGACAACCATATTTATGTAGGTATTATGGCTTTCGATTCAGCTCCGGATTCAATTCAGGCGCCACTTTTCAGGAGAGACGGTAACGAGGCTAGTGACTGGGTGTATATAAGTTTTGACAGTTATAACGACAAACGAACCGCATTTACTTTTGGTGTAAACCCTAAAGGTGTTCAAAAAGATGTACTGCTATTTGATGACACCAACGAGGATGTTTTATGGGATGCGGTTTGGGAAGCTAAAACAAATGTTACCACCGAAGGCTGGTCAGCAGAGATGAAAATTCCCCTTTCACAATTGCGCTTTAGTTCGAAAGACAAGGTGCAGTCGTGGGGGGTTAATTTTCAGCGCAGGTTAGCAAGAAATGGTGAGGTTTCGTTTTGGTCTCCGACTTCACAAAATGAAAACGGAGTCGTGTCTAACTTTGGAAGGCTGAACGGGATCGAAAATCTAAAAGAGCCACGGAGACTTGAAATCGCTCCATATGTTTCAGCGGACCTAACTCGTGTCCCAACCTCAAGAACCTCAAATCCATATGTAAGCAGGAATGAACTTGGAGAAAATGTCGGAGGGGATATTAAATATGGGCTTACCACTGATTTAACTCTCACAGCAACCATAAACCCTGATTTTGGTCAGGTAGAAGCAGATCCCGCAGTGATTAACTTATCCGCGAATGAAAATTTCTTTTCTGAGCGAAGACCTTTTTTCCTGGAAGGCAATGATATTTTTCAATTCGGAAATACCAAAACATTTAGTCGATTCGGAAACCCGGTTACTTTCTACTCAAGGCGTATTGGCCGTTCACCCCAAGGCAGTCCGGGGCGGGCAGGTATAAATGCAGAATATGTGGACCGACCTGATTTTACGACCATTGCCGCTGCTGCAAAAGTAAGTGGGAAAACTCAAAATGGCTGGTCAATTGGTTTCTTAGACGCTTATACCCTCAAAGAAGAAGCTAATTTCACCAGGCCAACCGGCACGGAAGGTTCTTTTGCCGTAGAGCCTGCTACAAATTATATGGTAGCCAGAAGCAAGAAAGATTTTAATTCTGGCAATACTTATTTCGGAGGCTTCGCCAGTGCGGTGAACAGAAGTATTGATGGGACCTACTTCGAAGACTATCTGCGATCATCTGCTTATTTGGGAGGATTAGATTTCGAGCATAATTTCAATGATCGTAATTGGATTGCAAGCGGTACAGTTTCCTATAGTGCGATTAATGGTTCTAAAGAAGCTATTCAGCTGGCACAAACCTCTTCGGTGCGTCACTATGATCGTGTTGATTCAGACAAGCTTTCTGTGAGTCCCAATAAGACAAGCCTGTCCGGGTTTGCTACAGAGATGAGCATTCAGAAAAGAGGAGGAGATGATAATTGGCTGACCTCTTTAACCTATTCAGATGTGACGCCCGGTTATGAAACTAATGATATTGGTTTCCAGAACCGGTCAGATTACCGCTCAATAAATGGTGGGGCAGTCTATCGGGAAACAGATCCAAAACTTATTCAATACTACGAACAGTTTCTATTTAAGGGTCTGTCGTGGAATTATGATGGCGATCTGATTAACAACTGGTATGGGTTAGGAGCATTTGTTCGATTTAATAACCTATGGACCGTCAATTATAATGTGAATATTTCAGGCAAAGAGTATTCAGATCGCATTACCCGTGGTGGTCCTGTAATGGAAGTACCCCGTGATTGGAACTTCAATATGAATGTGAATACCAATCAGAATAAAGACATCTCCTTCAATTTTGGAACATACCAGCGTAGGGATATTGCCGGTGAATTTGATAATAATGTTAGGATGGGTGTTACTTTCTTGCCCACGACTTTTATACAATTGTCTATCTCTCCGGAGTTCATTTATCAAAGAAACATCGACCAGTTTGTAACCAGAGTTGACGATGCTAACGCTACGGGTACTTACGGTACGCGATATGTATTTGCAGACATCAAACAACGAACCTTGGTGGCCAGCGTCAGACTTAATTGGACTTTTTCACCAACCATGAGTCTTCAAACATATGTTCGACCGTTCATTTCGACAGGGGAATACACAAATTTTAAAGAGTTTGCTAAACCCAGAACCTATGAATTTGATCGTTATGGGCAAGAAGTTGGATCTATAACCGAAGAGAATGGAACTTATACTGTTGATCCTGATGGAAATGGAAGCTCAGAATCTTTTAGCTTTTCTGATCCTGACTTTAATTTCCGATCCGTTCAGGGAAATGCCGTTTTTCGGTGGGAATACATGCCGGGTTCAGCACTCTTTCTTGTATGGCAACAGCAACGGAATGATTTTGTTGGAATGGGTGACTTTAACATTGGTCGAGACCTTGATGGTTTGTTTAGCGCAAAACCCACCAATATTTTCTTAGTGAAATTGAGTTATTGGTTTGGATCCTGAACAGATCAATTTTAGCTGCAGAAAAACTTATCACTGGTTGTTAATGAATTATAATGCTAAGAATCTCCCTGTGGCTAAAGCTGTTTCCGAATCAATATAAACACCAAGATCATGAACGAATAGCCGATGAAAAAGGGAATGATGAAATCCTTCAATCCAAGAACCAGCATTACACTGATGATGAGTAATTGGAAACCAAGCCCAAAAGTGGACACGGCCGTCATTAACCAATTTGGGAAGTGTGATGAATCGGCCGCTGTTTTATCCATTAAATAAATCGTCTTATCAAAGTAGCCATAGCAGATTTTGTACAAGCGAAAAAGGATGTTTACGGTTTTCTGCTTTTCACCTTTTAAGGCAGTAGGGGCTGAGTCTTCAAAAATCCTGCTTGTTTTATCTCCGCCTTGGGCATTCCTTAGGATCACGTAATAGTAGTTATACAATGTGCCCTGAAGCTGCAGGCCCAGAAAGGCAAGAAAGGTAAGAGTGATATTGGAATCCGAGATATACCAAAGGGAAGATAGAATCAGCATATTTAGGATCACATCAGATACAGAATCAAGATAACGACCTGTGTAGGAAGGAGTTTTCTTGAGGCGGGCAAGTTCACCATCCGCAGCATCTAAAATAGATTTAAAGACGAGGAAAAATGCAGCTGCCCCATAATATCCTTTGATGATACAAAAGATGGCAATAAGACCTGATATTATAAAACCTAAGGTAACGTGAACAGGTGTGAAGGATGTGTTTTTTAGAGAATGGGCAATGACTCTTGCTACCGGTCTTCCGTAATCGGATAAATCTATAAACTGATAATCTTTAGGTAATTTAGACACTAATATTTATTTGGGAGGGCGTTTCAAATTTTGGTTACCTAAATATCAAACAAGACTTACTTTAGAAGAAAGATAAATAGGAATTATGCAGGTTTTGTTTTGATGCTAACCTGTAGAATTGATTATGAGTTCCTCTTTTTCCTTTTTTGGATATTGTTTTATCTGATACTCTCTTTTGCAGGCCTTCGATCGATCAGCAAGTTCCTCAACATAGACCAGCGACTCAGGTGAGTGTGCTCGTAAATACCGTGCCCCATTTCCTTTTTTGTGTTGATGCCAGCGCCTTATAACGTGATTGGTACATCCGGTATACAGGCTGCCATCAATACACCTAATGATGTAAACAAACCAAGTTTTCATAGGAATGTGAGATTCATTTCTGAATATGATTCTGCTTTTACTCCAGCTGAACTAAACTAGACAGCCTTATCAATCAAGAGGGGTAGAAGTTATTCTTCCACTGAAGTTTTGCATGTACTCAGGCCAAATGGAGCATAAAGCGGGCAAAAGCTAACAAGACTGGTCAGTACAAATACGCCTGCAAGCACTAATAAAACAATTCCAAGCGTGCCTGTTACAGTTCCGGTAAAGTAAAGAGCCACAAAAATGATGGCTAAAACAAACCGAATAATTTTATCAGCAGAACCCATATTATTTTTCATGATATCCTCATAATTTTTTTAAAAAACCCATTGAACAAAAAATACCAAACCGGTAATAATTAGTATACAGAGTACACAAACGGCAAGAAGTTTTAGTATTTTCATCTTCATAATAAGACTTATTTATTAAGGTATTGTGAACTTGTTATCACAACCGAATTGTAATTAAAATATTTATCAAAATAGAGAAATGAATACACAGCATCTTACGGCAGATCAAGTTAAATCAGTCCAGGCCAGTTTTATCAATAAAGTATACGGATGGATGGCTTTGGCATTAGCTATAACCGGTTTTGTTGCTTTGAGAACAGCAGACTCAGGATTTGCTGCCACAGTAGCTCAAAATCAGATTTTATTTTTTGGGATTGCACTGGCAGAAATTGGATTGGTAGTTTGGCTGTCAAGCAAAATAAATTCGATGAATGCCAGTATGGCGATTGGACTCTTTTTACTGTATTCGGCTCTTAACGGACTCACGATGTCGATCATTTTTCTGATCTATACTTCCGCTTCTATTGCCTCCACGTTCTTTATTACAGCCGGAACCTTTGGTGTGATGAGTGCCTATGGCTACTTCACCAAAAAAGATTTAACGAGTATTGGAAATATAGCTTTTATGGGTCTTATAGGGATAATTATTGCTTCAATTGTGAACATATTTCTGCAAAGTCCTATGCTGTATTGGGCAGTAACATATATAGGAGTTCTAGTATTTGTAGGCCTCACTGCATATGACACTCAGAAGATCAAGAAAATGAGCTTGGAAATGGATATTGAATCGGAAGAAGGAAGCAAGGGGGCAGTTATGGGAGCGCTCGCGCTATACCTTGACTTCATCAACATGTTTATTTTCATGCTTCGTATTTTCGGTCAGCGCAAATAATTGGATTGAAAATACCTGATAAATTGTATTGCTGAGAAAAAGGCACAAATGGCTGATTTCAATACGTTATCCAAATCCGATAAAAGCAGAATCATAGAAATGGCATGGGAAGATCGCACTCCCTTCGATGCCATTGAATTTCAGTTTGGTCTTAGCGAAGATGAAACTATTGAGCTTATGCGATCTGAGATGAAGCGCTCCAGCTTTAAGATGTGGCGGGAGCGCGTTTCCGGAAGAGATACCAAACACCGCAAAAAGAGAAAAGAACAAGTGAATCGATTTGTTAGCCCAAATCAGTATTAACCTGAGTTCGACTCTTGAATCCATTTGCGAGCGTTAACGAGCTGATATTTAAATGAAAGACTAGGAAAAAGCGAAGCAATCTCAGCGATTACGCTCATGTATCCGAGATGCAAGCCTTAGCCGACCGTACTTTATAAACCTGCCTCAAGTATGTGGAGGCCTCGAAAATGGAGATTTTAGTATCGGAATCAGGTTCTTAGTTCTCTTCTTCAAAAAGTTTGTCCAAATCTGATTTGGTAAAGAACCGGCCATCCGAAATCACGGCATTAATTTGCTCGGTATTTTTAATATCGGAAAGCGGATTAGCGTCCAGAATAAGTAGATCTGCCTGCTTACCAATATCAATGCTTCCTGTTTGATTGTAATCACCAAAAAAGTGAGATCCATTGTATGAAGAGGCCTGTAGTGCCTGCAGTGGAGTTAAACCTGAACTCACAAATTCCTGCAGTTCTTTGTGCAGTGAAATGCCGGGATAGACATAAGAATTATAGGCTCCGGCATCAGAACCTGCTAATATTTTAACTCCGGCCGCCTGCATATCTCCCGTTACTTTCTTGAACAAATCATTAAGCTCTTTTTCAAATCGGATTGCTTCCGCATCCCGACGCTGAGCAGAGCGAACTCTTCGCTGATAAGTCTCTTGAATATCTTCCGGAATATATTCTAAATATTCATCTTCGGAGTGATCAACCTCATGAAGAAAGCTCAAGATACTGTCAATATGAAGGGTTGGTATAACATAAACATCTTCTTCAACCAATCTTTGATAGAAAACTCTGGCGGTATCTTCATTATAGCTTTCTTTAAGTTCGGCCACTGCCGCCCAAAATCCGAGTCTGCCATTATAGACATCGCTGGTAATTTCTTGTTCTCTGTCAGAGGTTCCTTTCAATACATAATACAAATGCTCAATGCCGTCCAGACCTTCGGAAATAGCATCATCAATAAAAATGCTCATTGGCATATGTCCGGTGACGGTCAGGCCTCGTTCTTTGGTCTGACGAATAATTTCGAGGTATGCTTCTCCACTCAATGTGCTTTCGTATATCTTAACGTAATCAACTCCGATAGATTCTAGTGAATCGAGTGCTGCTGATATTTCTTCAGAATTCACCACTTCGATGGAGCCTTCCCAGGTGGGGTCGGGGCCATCAATTTTTGGTCCGGATGTGTAGATGTCAGGTCCTGCAAGTGATCCGGTTTCAATTTGTGACTGCCAGTCAAATATCGAAGGGGTTAGATCGCCGCCGGCATCTCGCACCGTAGTAACTCCATTTGCTAAGTACATAGGTAACAAGCTGCGGTTTGAGGGTGCGAGTTCTTTTCCGCCGCGTAAATGGATGTGCATATCCCAAAGACCGGGAATTATATACTTACCTTCCATTGAGATAGTCTCATATGCATCAGGTGATTTTGCTCCATCCTCAAAAATATCTGCTATCTTGTTTTTGTTGATTAGGATAGATTGATTTTCAGAGAGCTCGCCGGTCTCGATATCAATGACATTGACCCCGGTTATCAAGTATTGATCAGGGTTAGAAGAATTGGAGCAAGCTGAAAAAAGTAAAATCAAGAAGAAAAACAGGTAATTGGTAATGCGCATAATTTTGAGCTTTGGCTTATTCTTAATCTTTTAGTGTGAACTCTACAACAACCGGCAGGTGGTCTGAAGGCGTCCGGTTATCTTTAATCTCGTTGATCACGGAATAGCTTTCAACGGTAATGTCATTGGATACAAAAATGTAGTCAATTCGTTCTTCAAGAGGATGCGTAGTATCAAATCCATTGAAGGTGCCAATAGGTCCCACCGGTTTTGTTTGGCTAATGTCCCTCGAATCATTGAGATGGGTTGAAAGGAAATTAATAGGATCTGAACCCGGAACGGCATTAAAATCGCCCATCACTAACATGGGGTAGTTTTGGGTATTCAGACTTTCTGCTCTTTCCCAAATCAGTTTGAGAGCCTCCAGACGTGCCGTTGCTCCTCTGTGATCGAGGTGAGCATTAAATACCCAGAAATGAGCATCACTTTCCAAGTCTTTCAAAAGCACAAAAGTGCAAACACGCAGATTGGCTGCATCCCAGCCCATAGATACTTTCTCAGGAGTTTCCGACAACCAAAAAGTGCCTTCTTCAAGAAGCTGAAGATTACTCTTGTTATAGAAAATGGCCGAGTGTTCACCGGCACTAACACCATCTCGCCTGCCAACTCCGGCGTAGTCATAATTACTCAGAGTGCTATCTAAATAGGAGACTTGTTCTGGCAAACCTTCCTGCGTTCCAAATACATCAACCGTTAAGTCCAGAACTTGGGAAGTCACCCATTCCTTTCGGTTATCCCATTGGTTGATTCCGTCGCTCTCCGTGTTCATCCTGATATTGTAAGTAGCTGCTTTATAGTTTTGGGCAAAGCAGCCTATGCCGGAAAGAAAAAATAAAAGGGTAATTAAATATCGCATGAACTCGTCTTTTAACTTAAGATACTTGAACTGTCTTAGAATTGCCTTTTGTGTATGTAAAAGAGTTTTTCGCAAAGAGTGTTAGAATGGATGAAAGAAAATGCTATTTAAATCTTATAGCTATTTTAGAAATTCCTTATCTTCTAGATTCGAAAAAATCTCCGAAAAAACCGGAAAGAAAAAGTAAATGAGTAAAGAAGTTGATAATGACAAGCAGGGATTTTGGGACCGTATGGGGATCGGATTATCCGGACTTTGCGCTATCCACTGCTTACTGGTTCCGGTATTCGTTTCCTTAATTCCCCTCTGGCCGGCTATTGAGGAATTTCATGAATATACACACCTGATATTTTTTCTTGCCATAGCACCTGCGGTTATATTATCCGTGAAGAACCGGAAAGACTTAAAAGCTATTTCCGGATATTTATTTGTAGGTCTTGGTATCATTTTTGTCGCTTGGTACTTTAATCAAGAACTCGGTGACTATGGCGAGGCAGGAGTGACATTGATTGGAAGCTCATTACTCATCAGGGGTCACTGGCTAAATTATAAAACCAAGACCGGGCATTAGTTTAGATTTTCTTCCAGAAGTTTTACTGCTTCCATCGCACAGCTCCAGCTTAAGGTTACCCCTGCACCTCCGTGACCATAGTTGTGAATGAAAAGTTTACCGTGAATGACCTCGGCTTCAAGCCTTAACCCATCTTCTTTTTTCCTTATGTACCGATACCCAACTTTTGCTTTTAGTTCTGACAATCCATCGAATTTATTGAAGCCAAAAGTGTGTTCAATAATTTCACCGTTTAGGTCTAAAATCTGTTTTGGCACTTCCAGGTTTTCTATGGTTACCGTAGGCTGAAGAGATTGCTCTCCGGTCCAGTTTCCGTTTTCGTCTAATTGACCTTCTTGCCTGCTTCCTCCAAAAACCCAACCATCACTGCGGGGATAGAAATATACATCTTGAAGGTTGCCATTTTCACTTTTATAAATCTCTTTGCCTGGCGAAAAGTTGTAGGAAATCAATTGTCCATCTGGGTTTGTAAGCTTTGCTTTTCCGGGAACCCGTAATAAGTGTCCACGGTGAATAAGTTGATTTGGATCATTCATCAATTCAACCGCACCAAGTCCGGAGCAGTTGATAACACACTGAAATGGGAGTGTTGAAATATCCTCTGGTTCCAGCTCTCTGATTTCCAACCTGATATTTTTCCCCAGTACTTTATCAATCAAAGCCGGAAAATAAAGACTCCAATCCACGAAAAAGCAATTGAATCTCCATCCGGATTCTATCTGAATTGTAGGATGTGAAGGGTGGAAAGAATTCCTAAAAGTTGGGAAGTTTTCAAACTCCCTCATTAACCCTGCATAAGATGGAAGTGAAGTTTCGGTAGCAAATAACTCAAAATGCTGATGAATATTCAGCCCCGGAAAACCTTCATTAAACAGCTTTTGAAAATGATTCTGGCTGTTAATGAAAAGAGCATCTAATCCTTCAGAAGAAACAGAATGAGGAATTACTGAAGCCGCAGGATAAAGGCTGGCAAATGCAGGGTCAGCCTGTGCTTTCCTTGGATCTGCTTTACTGATGATGGTAACATCCCAACCTTTTTGCTCAAGTAAGAGGGCAGTAGTTAAACCGGAAACGCCACACCCAATCACGCATATATTTCTTTTAGAACCCATAGCAAAATATAAAGGCTTAGAAGTTGGAATAAATTAATTTTAACGAGACTTAAGTTGTTGTTTCAAGTAGCTAATTTTGGTAATTTTAGAAAACCTTAGGACAGGCTTTAGTGCATAGATTAATATCATCTTTTTTACTACTGGTAATTTTGTCGGGCATAATATCTTGCAACTTGCTCACCGTGGATGAAGAGGCTTCGAACTATCCGTCTGTGTTTCCTCAATTGGAATTTTCTGAACTTCGGGAGATGAATGAAACGTACCAATCCGAGAATAGTGAACACATTTGCTCTACGCTGAATATGTACGGCTTTACAGGTTACAGTGAAATATTTTTTGAGAATGGAATTAATCCCTGTGAAGACCGGGTAGTGGTAAGGGTTGAAATGACAAACTCTGACACGCTGCAAGAAGCAGTTAAAAAAAAACTTTTACAGAATGAAAAATACACCGGTGTTTCTGATACTTCTCGGCTGAAATTAAAGGGTATGGAGTCTATTCAAGGGTGTATTGTTTGTTCCGGTCCCGACCAGTATAGTGGTATTATTGAGTGGAAGCTGGTTTTTGAAAATCAGTACATCGATTCCGTTAAAGTTATTGATACTGAAATCACTGTAATCATGGATGCGGAAGGAGTAAATCAAATTTGGGGAAATTGGTACCCTGATTTTAAAGTACCCGATTTTGTGAACTTTGGATACGAAGAAGTTCAGGAGGGGATGGTTGGTTGGCAAATTGATATGAGACCTTACACCGGGGAGGAAGAAATTTATACTGTACAGGCAGAAGATTTATCCACTCAACCTTATAAAGTTTATTTACCGATAGAGGATGAGGGTGAAATGGAGTTAGAAATCAGGACTTGCTGGGCTATTCCTATTTCACAAGAAAGAACAGATTTTGATGGTTGGATAGCATATATAGATATTGAAGAAGGCTTTTTAGTAGATATAGAAGCTCAGTAAAATAGATTGGGGCAGTATTTAAGCTGATTCTTAATTTTACAGAGTTAAATAATTAGTAACATATTTGAAGTTATATACTCTTAACTTAGATGGGTAGCTACATTTCAAAGTTTAAAGGACAATAGTTTGACAGAATCGACAAAAAAAATACTGATCGTTGAAGACGATATGATTATCTCATTGGTTGTTGAAAACATGATAAAAAAATTGGGCTACACCTTAGTTGGAAAGGCAGCCTCAGGAGAAGAAGCCATTGATTTGGCCAAAGAACACTCTCCTGATATCGTGTTGATGGACATCCGGCTAAAAGGAGAGATGGATGGTATTGAGGCAGTTATAATAATCAGAGAGCATATTAAGACAGAGGTTATTTACCTGACCGGGAACTCGGATAAGGTAAACTATGAGCGTGCAAAAGCAACGGAATGTATTGACCTGATTTCAAAACCATTTACTATCGGTGAATTAACCCGTTCATTAGAATTAGTTACCGGGTGATTTTTTTGCATCTTTATCGGGTATAAACCGTAGGCTAGTCCGATAAAATTAATGGGTATATGCTATGAGTACAAAATTTAAAAATCTGAGAAACGATTTAGAAGACCTGGAACAGGAAGGTCAGTTTGATGTAAACGAAAGCTCATCTGTAAGCAGTGGGAAATCAAATTCAAAATTGGCGAATTATATTCTTCTATTTGCTTTTTTAGCCACTCTTACATTTTACGCGGGATCAAAAATAAATTTCGATAGCCTGACTTGGAATCCGATTGAAAACATTGTTCAGGAACTCAATCAGCCCAATGAATCGCTCTTGACAGGTATGGGTGAATGGATGGAAGAGATGGGATATGGAACCCTGACACGTGAAGAGCTTATCGCATTACGACAGGAAGGAGTTACTGCAACTTATACCTCTCAAATCAGAGACGCAGGCTATACGGATGTAACACTTGATCAGCTGGTTGAACTTTCGGATGCCGGTGTAAGCGCCACTTTCACCCGAATGATGAAAGAATTAGGCTACGAACTCAGTATTACGGATTTGATAGACCTTGAGAGGGCAGGTGTTACAGCTTACTTTACAAGTAACATGCTGGATCTTGGTTACACACTGGAAGATCTATCGAAAGAAAACCTGATTCGTCTGGGAAATATTGGAGTAACCCACACCCTTGCTGAACGACTCATAGAAGAACAAGAAGTTCGCCCAACAGTAGATGAGCTAATTCGGTATCGTATTAGCAACCAATAACTTACGGGTTTTTTCGGAACATTTCTTTTCTAAAGACCCTTATAAGTAGTGAATGGAAACAACCAAACTACTTATAATGAAAAAATTACTTTCGATATTTACGCTATTAATTGTTTCAGCTCTCTTTACGCAGGCTACTGCACAGGAGTATTTAATAGAAAATTCATCAGGTATCGGTCCAAAACTTGGCTTTTATAAAGCCCCCGATGCTGAGGACGGTACCATGTTTATTGGACTTCAGTCCAGAACAAAAGGAAAATATGTAGGCGCTGAATTTTCTCTTGAATACCGAGGCGAACAAAGCTATTCAACCACTGGCGGCGAGGTAACGGTATCTCAAGTTCCCGTAACAGGTTCTTTGATGGTATTTGCCCCACTAGCTAAAAATTTTGCACCCTATGGCTTAGCCGGACTTGGTGCTTATTACACGGTCTATGATTATGACGGTGGTTTTGTAAATCCGGGTGATGACACAGACGTTAATCTGGGTTACCATTTAGGCTTTGGTGCTGACGTAGCATTATCAGAATCAGCAGCTCTGAATGTTGATTATAGATATTTATTTCTTGACGGAGATAATGATGGTTTTTCTGATAAAGAATTCAGTGGGAATGTGATTTCAGCCGGACTCACATTTTATTTCTAACCAAAACTATCCTATTTTAAGAATCCTGCATATAAACAATGCAGGATTTTTTTGTTTAAATCACTCAGTAAACATCACTCACTCACACTCAATCTCAATTCATACTTATGTCTGAACTTGTACTACCTGAAGTAGAACTGAATATCTATTCCCCTAAAGATCCCACTGAAATAACTGTAGTAGAAAACTATGTTTGCACCAAGGAAAACAGCCCTAATTTCGTCCGTCATGTCACCTTCGACGTTTCAGGAACAGAATTGGAAGGAAGGGTTAGGGCAGGACAGTCGATTGGGATTTTACCTCCGGGAGAAAACGAGAAAGGGCGGCCGCACAAACTAAGGTTATATTCCGTCTCATCTCCAACTAAAGGAGAGGACGGCAAGTCAAACCTAATATCCACGACGGTTAAACGTACGATTGAAGAGGTGGACGGTAAGCTGTACACCGGAATTGCCTCCAACTACCTGGCGGATTTAAAGCCCGGGGATAAAATAAAAGCAACAGGTCCAAGCGGTAAACGGTTCTTACTTCCTGAAAATGAAAAGAATTTCAATTATGTATTCTTTGCTACCGGAACAGGTGTTGCTCCATTTCGAGGATTTATTAAAGAGCTATATGAAGACAATGATTATGACGGTCATGTCGCTCTTGTTTTTGGCTGTGCTTATAGAACTGATTTGATTTATACTGACTTCCTAAATGAAATGGATGAGAAGCATGATAACTTCCATTATATAACTTGTGTGTCCAGAGAAGCTCGTCGCTCCGATGGCACAAAGAAATATGTACAAAGCTCAATTATGGATTGTGCTCCGCAGCTCGATCCCATCTTAAGCCAAGAAAATACTTTGCTCTATATTTGTGGGTTGAAAGGCATGGAAGCAGGAATCTATCAAAACCTTGCAATTAAAGGCTTTTCAGAATATCTGGTTTTGAAATCTGATTATGCTGAAATTGATCCTGCCAAATGGGACTGGGAAGAAATGCGCAGAAATGTTAAACCCGGTGACCGGACATTTGAAGAAGTTTACTAATCGGTACCGTGAGTTTTAGTTACTCCGCCTGAGACAATGAATCTCATGAAATTGGTTGCATCGGTTTTTATCAGTGTAACCTTTTCTTTTGGGACGATATATAAATTTCCTGAAAAATTATATGAGTGAGGGCAGTACACAGCTACCTCTCCGTCAAGGCCGAAGTGAGCGAGAGATTCCTGAGTAATAAATCCGAATCTTTTCATTCCTGCGGGTTCACTGAATTCAACATAAACCGGTTTGGTGAATTTCTTCTTATCTCCTACGAAAGCCTCTGTTAAGTCTTTTAAAGACGAGTATACGATGTTGACAAAAGGCGTTTTCGTTAAAAGTCCCTCAAAGAAGTGGACCACAGGTTTAAGAAATGTTTGGGTAAGGATAAACCCGATTGCTGTAATCACAATGAAGCCGGTAATGATTCCCAATCCAGGGATTTCTAGGTCAAACCAGCTATAGAAAAGGCTGTTGAATAAGTCGTTCATCCAGAGGACAAAGGTATATACCAAATAGATGGTAGCGCTTAAAGGCAGGATAATTAACATACCCCGCAGAAAGTAATTCAGGATTGTTTTCATGATAGCATAGATGATTTGGACTTTAACTGAATCTAAAGGTTAATCCTGAAAGATGTGCGCAGATCAGGAATTCAAAAAAGCTTCATATCAAAGTGAGTTATGCCCACTATTGTTCGATGAAAGTGCAAATTGACAGATTACTCTAATTCAATTTTGTCAATAAGCAGACGAAAAGACTGTGGCTTCTTGTTTCCTATCAAAAACCCAATCTCTTCTATTTTTTGAAAGTTGAAGTTATCCCGGTTCAATCGATTTCCCCTGTAAATAGGATAGAGCTCATTTAGCGGAATTTCGATTTCTTGCCATTCACCGTTGGTTTCAAAAGGGGTAACGTAGGATTGATAAGCTCTTCGATTATGCTTTACTCGAAACTGGTACTTTTCTCCATTACCCTTAAGGCGAATGATGATTTTCTGTTCCGGTTTGACCTCCAATGCCCGTAACGGCAAGCGTACTGATGAGAATCCACCGTTATTTTCAAGGGATACTTCACCCTCAAAAAGACCATGACCTTCCGGGGAGATTTTCATGTTTCCGTCGGATCTTCCCCCCATCACAACATCATCTACTATGTTCCACCTGTTGAGATTGGAGTCGGTATCAAAGTCGAAAATTACTTGGGGATTCAAAGCCATCATTAAGAATAAAAAACCAGCTATATACTTCATAAAAGTTCTTTTTTAGTATATAATAATAAGTATTCGTACCGCTGATTAGTTCCTTTTGTATGATCTTTATGTTTCCTGATTTGGGCTATTCATAATTTCAAACCAGTTTATGTTTCGCGTTAAATACATCACCACAGACAATACCACAAACAAACCTATACTGCCGAGAAGCAAGGCAAAATCCTGTAGCTGAAGCAAAATATAGAGATACCCATACAAGATGATTAACACTCCTGATATGACTCCTGTTTTCAGCTTATCAGATAGCACACTGTATGAATAAACGGTGATGAGTGAAATAATAGCTGTGGAGGCAATGATGTACGCATAGCTGAATACCACATATTCAGAAATAGATAAAAGAAGGGTGTAGAAGATCAAGAGTGCAAAACCAATTAAAAGATACTGCAGAGGGTGGATGATTTTTTTACTGAGCAACTCAATCATGAAGAACGTCAGGAAAGTGAGCGAAATGAACATGATGGCATATTTGGCAGTTCGCATGATTTTTTGGTACTCATCAACCCCAAGCAGGAGATCTACCCCGAAGGTGGAATTCGAGACTTCTTTGTTAGAGCCTGTCCATTGTTGAGGGAAGTTTCTATTCAAATGCAGCACTTTCCAATTAGCTTCAAACCCGGATTCCCTCACTTCCCGATCCACCGGAAGGAAATTGCCTGTAAAGCTCGGGTTTGACCATTCAGAAGAAAGCTCAACTTCTGTTTGCTTACCGACGGGGGAGAAGAGGATACCTGAGCTCCCATTTAAGTTCAATTCGAAATCGAAGGTGTATTGTTCTCCGGCTTGAATATCAGGAGTAATTGAAATTCCTGATTCCAATACATCACTGGTCTCAATACCCGGATTGGCCAAAAAATCTTCTCCTTCCCATGCTATAGTTACAAAATCTTTAATACCCGTCATGTCTGAAATGCCAACGGAGACAAAGGCATTTTCAAGGAGGAAATCTTCTTCAGGGGTTTTAAATCCACTTAGATCGATAGCGGGGAAATTTCCTGAGATGGTTAGATTACTGTTATAAACAATCAGTTTATAAATACCGCGATACCTAACTTCCGGGAATACTTCTCCTTGTACATTTAGGTTTTCAGGCAAGAAGTGAGCATATCGGATGGTCTGCTCAACATTCTCTTCACCTTTGAAATAATACCTGTATGGAATGCTAATAATAGGCCCTACAATAGCCTGTTCGCTGCCCCACTTTTGGCTGATTTCATCGGCAACTGAGTCACGTCTATCTTCCCGTTCTGATATTAAACTCTGAATAAGAAGTGCGGGGATAAGAAGGACCAAGGTTAAAAAAGCAATAATGAATAACCGGGTTCCCAAAGAGTGTTTTAGATTTTTCATGAAGCTTAATTGGTGGTTGCTGTTGTAGCGTCAGTAAACTCCTGCTGCTGTGAAGAATACCGAAATAGTAATCCGGAAACGGTGAATAGTACCATAAAAAACCCATTCACCGCAATAATTTGCATGATGGTGCTGGGCGGTGTTGGGTATAAACCGAGGGTAAGAATGATTGTAGCGATTAATCCCTGTGCCAAGGCCATAGCATACATTACCATGGCCATCTTTTCTGATTTAAAACTGGAAATGAAAGCACCAAGAAGTCCGACTGCAATTACGGCAAAATACATGAGGTTGGCCGGATTATCTTCTGTCCCAACAATGCCAACGGCCAGATTTATCCAAATCAGAGCAAAGCCGGTAAGTATGCCAAAACCTATGGCTACCCGGTAGACAAAATCTTCTGATTTTCGGGTAATGAATTTATAGAACATCCCTGAGCCAAAAATCAGTACTCCGGCAAATACAAAGTCGGATAATGTCCAGTTTACTTCACCTGTAAATTGCATAGCCGTAAAGGGGATAAGCAGTATTAAACCGGTGATAAGGGCTAAAAAAGTAGTGGTTTGATAAAATTTTGTTTCTGAGTTCATGATTTTTACCTGTGTAAGTTAATCGTTTTGAAAGTACTTTGAATTACAAAGTTAAGAAGTAAAAAAATGCTCTTGGCTTAGTTATCCTGTTTTCTGCTTTTGTATTTATTGATTCCAAACCACACGGAGCCGATACCGATGAGCAGGAGGGGAACAGCTCCCGGTTCATCTTCTACGACAATCATTAGAATGAGAAGGACGATCCCTAATCCGGTTAAGAATGTGGGTGCCAGTTTGTTAAATTTTTTCATGGTTATTTCTTTGCGTTAATTATTTGCTCCATCAGCCCGAGATAATCGTCGAATGCCTTCTTGCCTTCGGAAGTCATGTTGTATTTGGTGTTAGGTTTATTGTCGATAAAAGATTTTTCTACTGCTACAAATCCCTCTTGTTCCAGCTTTTTGATGTGGGTGGCTAAATTCCCATCTGTCACGCCGAGGTACTCTTTCAAGGCACTAAAATCCAGAGAGTCATTAACAGCCAGGGCAGACATGATTCCCAGCCTGACCCGACTCTCGAATGCTTTATGTAAGTCATCGAATGGTAGTTTCAATTTAGATCACCGCTCAAATCTGAAGTGCATATAAATCCCATAAATCAGGTGGATACCGCCGAAGCCGATGGCCCAAAACAGAATGCCATATTCAATAAACCAGACATTTAACAGACCTAATAGAATTTGAGCAAAGCCCATGAGTTTAACTTCTTTGATGGTGTAGTTGGCGGCATTATATAAGGCAAGTCCGTAGAAAATGAGCATAAGTGGAGCTGCTAAACCAATCAGCCCTTTAACTATAAAAATCAGAATTAAAGCTCCACCAATGATGAGAGGAACAGCCATGCTTGCCAGAAGTCGTCGGGAAGTAGCATTCCAGATCTGCTCGCCTTTATCACTCGCTTTTCTGCGGGAGAAAAAGACTGCTGTAATCAAAGCTGATACCAAGACTCCCAATGCTAACAGTATAACCGGAGTTAGGTTAGTGAAGGAGTAATCAACTGCGTCCGGATTAAACCCGAGTACGCTGTAGGCAACATAAGCTCCTGCAAGGGCATAAATACCCGCCATGATTCCTGCCCAGCCGGAAAGGGATAAAAATTTAGAGGAGCGCTCCATCATGGAACGGATCTCGGCGATGTCTTGGATGTAGTCTTGTTGTTCTTTCATGCAAAGTACTTTTAAATACAAAGTTAGTTTGAAATTAAATACTCTGCAAGTCTTTAGTGAATTATTTTTTTGATGCTTACTAACCTGAGTTCGATTTTAGTATTCATTTGCGAGCGTTAATAAGCTATTATCTAAATTAACGATTCGAAAAAGCGAAGCAATCTCAGCGATTAGGCTCGTATATTCGAGATTGCTTCGTCAATGTACTTCACAAACATGCTTTTAGAATCTGGGTTCCTCGCAAATGGATATTTTAGTATCGAGCTGAATTATTTTTTGATGCTTAGTTTTTGGCTGCTTGTGTTCGGAGCAGGGGAAATGTGTAAGGCTAAATTATACTTCCCAGCCTTTACGGTAGGTGCGTCCAACGAACTGATTGGCTTCTTTGAGATTTGTAATCTCGGTGTTCTCGCCATCCCAGAGTAGTTTTTTGCGTCCGTAGTATTCCAGGCGTCCTTCGCTATTTTCTCTTCTCAGTAAGTAGCTGCGAATGGCAAGATTCCCCATCAGTACGGTTTCAGTCATGGGTCCGGCATAGTCAAAAGAGGATGTAAGCTCCTTGTGTTCCTTACTGTCAAAACCGGCTTTACAAGCATCGATCCATTTTCGGTGATGTCCGTATTCGGGTTCTTCATTTTCTTCTGTTTCCGGACCGAATTCGGTGGTTCCGTCATTTAGGTACAGCTTTGGCATCAAAGGTGAACTGTCGTTGATGTTCGTGGATATCACTCCGTTTTCACCAATGATTAAAACACCATTTGCGCTGTTATTTCCACCCATATCATGATCCGGTGGAATAATCTCGGGGCGGGAAGGCTTAATACCGCCATCACTCCAGGTCATTTCAACCGGCGCTTTTGTTTTATCCGTTGCTTCATAATGCATGGTAATAAACGAGGAAGCAGGACAACCTTCGGGGTGATAGTCAGGAGTCCACATTTCCGTATAGATGGTTCCCACGCTGCATTCAGCATCAGTAGGATATGTGAGACCTAATGTTCGGTAAGGAATATCGATCAGGTGGCAGCCTACATCACCTAAAGCTCCTGTTCCGTAATCCCACCATCCCCGCCAGTTGAACGGGTGTAAATTTGGGGTATAAGGTCGGTGTTCGGCAGGACCCAGCCACAGATCCCAGTCTAACGCCTCAGGCTTTTGGCTTTCATCCGGTTCGGGCATTGCAAAACCCTGAGGCCAAACAGGTCGATTGGTCCAAACTTTAACTTCTGAAATCTCTCCCAATTTCCCGGAATCGATCCAACCCTGTACCATATTAAGCAGCGGGTTTGATGCTCCCTGATTTCCCATTTGAGTCACTATTTTCTTTTCCCGAGCCATTTCAGTTAAAAGCCGTGCTTCCCTGATATTGTGCGTCATGGGCTTTTGGACATATACATGAATTCCAAGCTCCATGGCATACTTGGCTGCCGGAGCATGATTATGGTCCGGAGTTGAAATGGTAACTGCATCCAGATCGGGTTCAGTTTCCAGCATTTCCCGATAGTCACTGTATTTTTTGGCTTCAGGAAATGCTTCAACTGCTCTCTGAGCTGAGCCGGAGAAATCCACATCGCACAGAGCAGCTACTCGTTCTCTTCCATTGACGGATGCGTGCCGAATATCACTGAATCCCTTTCCACCGGCCCCAATGGCAGCAATATTCAACTGATCGCTGGGTGCGGTGAAGCCCACTCCGCCGAGCACATGCCGGGGGACAAAAAAGAAGGAAGAGGCGATGGCACTTTTTTTAAGAAAGGATTTACGGGTTATTGAACCGGATTCTTTTTTGTCATTCTTCATAGCTGAAAAGGCGATTTTGGACTACCAAATAATTGGCAATCAGTTGGTTAAAGTGATTGATGGGAATATTGGATAATCCACCCAATTTTAAAAATGGAAAAAGAGCCACTTCTTTACCGAACTGCAGATGCTTTCAAAAAGGGAGTCTGATCCTTTAGTCGATGACTTCCCGTTTCTTTAAGTCGTATTTGTCGCCTGAGCGGAGGAAATAAAACAAGTTTTCTGAGGGGAGTTGTTTATCACTGCTTCCTTCACGTGACCAAAAGCCTCCATCATACATAATCACATAGCTGCTGCCAATAACTTCAAAAGTATTGCCGGTAACCACCACGGCTGTACTTTCATCGATGCTCATTCCCAACAACTCAGGTTTGTTTTTCAGGATGTTGAACATATCAAAGTGGCGGTTACGGGCAATCACATGCTGATCGATTGCGATATTTTTAACGAAGCCAAATCCCTCTTCATGGTCACCCATCATAATTTGATTGGTTTGAGTATCACCGCGGGCCAGGTAAGATCCCTGAATAGTTGCTCCGGCTGAAGACCCGCCAATCACTCCGCCCTCATTTAATACTTCCCAGAACATGTCCTCGGTTTTGGTTCCTGCATAAGCATCTACCAGTCTCCACTGGCGACCACCGCTAAACCAAACGGCTGTTGCTTCTTCTAACTGCCCTGCAAATACATCGGTATCCGCTACTTTAGGATCATTAGTGTGCAGGATGGTGACCTTGCCGGCCCCGGCTTCCCTAAAAGCACCTGCTCCCCCATAATTCTCACCATAGCTATCTCTGCCACCTGCTGTTGGTATTACAACTATGTGTGCGTTTTCTCCGCCGGCCAATTCAACAAACTTGTCTACGATACTGGCATCTAACCGACCACCTCCAACAATAACCAGCGTTCCATTATCAGGTCCGGTAGTAGTAGATGACTGTGCAAATAGGGAAGAAGGAACGCCTGCAAGCAGAGCTATTATAAAGAAGACAATGGTTTTCATAGGAGATTAAATGAGTTCAAATTCAGGAATACAATCTGATAAATATTTCTTGAAATTGGAAATGGTCTTTATAAAAGCCATTTCATTTTAAAATTTTGAACCTCGAATCCAGGTATCCGATCTTGCCCAGCTTTTCTCAAAAGCTTTTTGGGTTGATTCGCTTTGCATATTCATAGCTTTCTCGGCTTCAAGGAGTCCGTATAGCGACCAGCCATTATTGGGGTGATTCTCCAGTTCCTTTTTAAATGTTTCGGCTGCATTTTCATGTTGATCCATTTCTAAATAAAGAGCGCCCAGCCAGTGACGGGGTGAAAAGGGAAGAGGCTCCGGTTCATCATAATCGAGGTTGTCATAAAACATTACGCCTTCCTGAAAAGCCTCAAGTGCAGCTTCCTCATTACCTTCTAAGCTGTAAATTTCACCGGCTAAAATTCCCTGAACAGTACCCAGTAAATTTTCTGCGCTATGGAAACGGAATCGCCCATCTGAATTTTCAGCCAGTTCCTGTAGTGCTTCTAACTGCTTTTTGGCTTTCTTTGCGTCATCCAGCTTTAGGGCAGCATAACCCTGAGCAAAATGCCACATCCCCAAAGCCACTTCACTTTCGGGTTTATCTTTAATGGCAGGAATTTCATCAAAGCGACCAAAGCGCAGCAGGGTTAAAACGTGATACATGTTATTCCCGGTGAGCTTTGCGTAATCTTTTCCGGCTTGAGTGGCAAGTCCGCCCTGTCCGTCCATACTCGCTGCAAAAAGTAGCATATGGAGGTTATGAGAAGGATAAATAGCAAAGCCTTTACCTACGGCTGCCTTTTGATCAGAATGCCAGGCTTGAATATTCGCACGAACGGCATCATTCCATCTCCCAACTTCATTCCAGGTGTGGGAAGGCATGTGATTGATATGGCTGGCTCCCGGAATTGAATTCCCAATAAACTCCGCACAAGGTTCAGCTAACTCCGGTTTCTGAGTAGATTCTGTTGCGTGGATATATAAGTGACAAGCTCCGGGGTGCTTAATATCCCGTTCTAAAATTCCCTCCAACACCCCATGCAGAAACTGAACATCCGGATCGTTTACGTCTCGGGTTCCCCGCCGTGGTTCCAGCAGGAATAAAGCTTCAGCATAAAGCGTCCCGATATCGGAATCGTTGGGATAGCTTTCATAGACTTCTTTCATGGCATCGGCATAAGCGGAATCCAAAGCTGAGCGGTTGGAGTTCTCGTAGTCTTCCACGTATCGAACGGCGGTGGCTTCGATGATGGCTCGTTCCTTTTCACTGGCGTTGGTTTCTGATAACCGCAGGGCTTCTTGAATAGCGGCATAAGCTCTTGGTGCTTCCGAATCCCGCATCCCTCCATTCAGGTAGGGACCCCAGGTCCATGCTTCACCCCACCAGCAAATGGCGCAGTTCTCGTCTTTTTGGCGCGACTCAAAGAATGATCGCGCCGCATCCCCTTTAGCAAAAGCATACATCATCTGATATCCCTGATTGAAATACGCCTGAGCTTCCTCATTGGTGGAGGAAATATCCCGGGTAAAATCACCTAGGGCTTCCTCGTAAAGAGGCATGGGTTCAGAAAAGTCGTCGGGGTAGTCGACTTGGGCGAATAGGTTGCCGGAATAAATCAGGAGGCAGAAGGTTGTTGCTAAAAATGTTTTCATCAGATTCTAAATATTTGTTCAAAGGAAAGCATAGATACGCCAAACGGAAAGGGGAGTCAAGAGTAGGATAAATGAGAACTGATTATTTAGGATTTAATCTACGAATGAATTATGCTGAATATGACATAACATTCTATATTGGGAATCAATCGTTCCTAAAAAATTACGCGTTACATACAGTAGAAAGACAAATATTATGGAGAAGCAAAAACGTAAAAAACTAAAAGAGAAAGGGTTTGAGGTAGGATCTGCGGGAGAATTTCTGGAGCTATCACCGGAGGAAGAAACCTACATCGATATTCGCCTGGATATCAGCGAGCTTGTTAAAAGCCGGCGAAGTAAAATGGGGTGGACTCAGCAAGAGCTTGCAGATGCTATCGGCTCAAGTCAGTCTCGAATTGCCAAACTTGAAGCCGGAGATCCCGGTATTTCTTTGGATCTGATGATCAAAGCACTGCTACAATTGGGAACGTCAAAGAAAGAAATTGGGGAGTTGCTGAAGGTTTGATTGCGTTCGGTTACAGGTATAGCCAAACGAGATGCTGGGGATGAGATAACATTAATACTCTGGTAAACTACTCTAAAGATTTCCAGAGTTCAGTAGAAGCTTTTAAATACCGTGAACTGGAAAATTCAGCTCTCCATTTTTCTGAAATGAAGTCGCTTTCCTGAATTCTGGAATCAACTTGCTGGAAAACCGGGTTATCAATCCACATAGGCTGGGAAGTCCAGTCTACGTTGATGTAAGAAATGGCTTTTATGACACCCTTATTTTCATTTATTGTATTGATGAATGGGACAAACCAATTTTCCCAAGCCTTTTTAGCGATGTCAGGATTCGAAAGATCTGTATTTATAAACTGATTTCCATCATGGAGAACAGGGGAAGCTTCAGCTATAAATACGTGTTTATTATGTTTTCTGCCGAAGGTGAGCATCTCTTCATCTGGATCTGAAAAATAGGAATAGGCGCACCAGTCAACAAGGTCATCACCCGGATACCATTCTTCCAGAATTTTCTGTCCAGACCCCGTTCCTTTTGATTGCCAAACATAAGCCACATTATCCACTTCCATTTCATCAAACATAATATGAATGTGTTTCCAGGCAGCTAAGTAATATTCCTTTTCGTAATGATTCCAATCCCACCCATCAAATTCATACCCAATCCTAAGAAAAACAGGGCGTTCAATTTCTTTAATCCACTCTCCAAGTTCCCTGATCAATTCATCATGTTCGCCTTCGGCTATCTTTTTTTTATGATTAACGATAGACAAGCCAATAGCCATCACACTGTGTATATAATTATTACTCTCTATGTATCATTGAGCACAGGAATCCCCGGCGCCCCAATTGGCTTTGGTTTTGATGCCGTCGATTCCTTTTTGTTCCAACCCAAAAACATTGTCACCGGGAGAGAGGTTGGTATATACTGTAAACCCTGATGGGACGCCAAAATGGTCGCTGTAGCCATTAGTATTATTATCTAAGCCTCCTGTAGCTCCCATATCCTGACCAATAAAGAAAAGAGCTTTTCCGTCATCAGGTTCAAATTTAGCTTTGTTGGAAGATCTATTGGCAGTTGAATCTTGTTCGTTTGTTTTATCCATGGAACAACCAAGGTTGGTAAAAAGAATTACTAAAAATATAATTTTGTGAAAGGTCATTTCAGCAGATATGATGGATTTTTGTGATTATTTTGCTGAGAAGATGGAGATAAAGGGATAACTTATTAGACATTAGAAATTTAAATTTATGGTTGGTATTAATTTTAGACTACTAAATTAACTATGATTTCATTTCAGTATAATGTTTTTTTTGAGGTAGCTACCAATCTGAGTTTTTCAAAGGCAGCTAAGATTCTTTTTATCTCTCAACCTGCTGTAAGTAAGCATATAAAAAAATTAGAATCCGAAATTGGGGCCGCGCTTTTTGAAAGAAATGGAAATACAATCCTGTTAACTACTTCTGGTGAAAAACTACTCTCCTACTTACATAAAGCAAAGAATATAGAAAGGGTTTTAAAGTCTGATTTAGAAATCATGCGGACAAAGGAACAGGTAAAAGGAGAGTTTAGAATTGGAGCAAGTACCACGGTTTCATTATATGTTCTACCTAAGGTGTTCTCTTTATTTCATAAGCAGTATCCAAATATTTTGATACTCCTTAAGAATCGCAATAGCGAAAATATTCTAAAAGCATTACTCAACAAAGAAATTGATCTCGCAGTAGTTGAGCAACATTATAAGGGGAATCCTTACCAAAGTACTTTTTTTATGGAAGACGAGATTATCCCTGTTTGCTCTTCACTAAGTCCTTATACAGAATCAAATATTTTAATAAAAGATCTAAAAGAATATCCATTGATCATGAGAGAGCAAGGATCAGGAACGCTTTCTGCTGTCACTAAAGAATTAGCTAATAACAAAGTGAAACTTAAAGATCTTAAGATTAAGGCTCGTCTCGGTGGTACTGAAGCGCTAAAAAATTACTTAATCGAGGGGGATACTATTGGATTTCTTTCAAGAATGGCCATAGTTAAAGAGCTAGAAAATAATATTTTAAGAGAGGTTAAATTAGAATCATTCAATGCAAAACGTAAATTCTATTTTGTAATGAGAAAAGGAGAAGAAGTTAGTGGAATGATTAAAACTTTTATGGGAATCGGGAAATCTCTCTATAACTTATAGTTATGGGATATGCCTATTTGGTATTTTAAAGTTATTATAGAAATTTCCATTTTAAAACTATGGAAGTTAATTTAGCTACAAATTCGTTAGTCAAGAATCTTTACTGCTCTGAATGTGGGAAAGAATATAATCACTATGAGACGCTAAAGTTCGCAGATTGCTGTAATAAACCATTATTGGTTAGCTATAAACTTGATGGATCTATTACCAAAGAAGCCCTTATTGGAAAGGAGCTTTCTATGTGGCGCTATCAAAATGTATTGCCTTTGCTGGACCTAAGTAACAAAGTAAGCTTAGGTGAAGGAATGACGCCCATTATCCCATTAAAAAACCTATCAGAAGAATATGGGTTTGAAAATCTTTTGCTGAAAGATGAAGGAATCAACCCAACTGGCTCTTTCAAGTCTAGAGGATTGAGTATGGCAATTTCAAAAGCTAAAGAACTTGGAATACATGAATGTGTAATCCCCACTGCCGGTAATGCAGGGGGAGCAATGAGTGCTTACTGCGCTAAAGCAGGAATTAAAGCAACGGTAATAATGCCATCAATAACGCCGAAAATTTTTCAGCAAGAATATAAATTTTATGGAGCTGACGTAGTTCTAATAAACGGCCTTATTGATCAGTGTGGTGAATATGCAAAAGAATTAGTTCAACGAACTGGGGCATTTAATATGTCAACTCTTAAAGAGCCATATCGCATTGAAGGAAAGAAAACAATGGGGTATGAAATTGCTGAACAATTGGAGTGGAATCTTCCCGATGTAATTGTGTATCCAACAGGAGGCGGAACTGGGCTGATTGGTATTTGGAAAGCTTTTAAAGAAATGATTGAATTAGGCTGGATTACTGATGCACAACTTCCAAAAATGGTGGTTGTGCAGACAAAAAACTGCGATCCTGTTGTACGGTATATCAATGGATTAACGATTGAAGAAAAAGCATTTAGCAAATCGATTGCTAATGGTCTCGCGGTTCCAAAAGCATTTGGCAAAGATCTGATAAAGCAAGTAGTAGAAGAATCTAAAGGGTTTGCCATATCAATTGATGAACAAGATATTTTAAACGCGACATTGGAAATCGGAAGAAAGGAAGGAATTTCATTAGCACCAGAAGCGGGAGCGGTTTGGGAGGCAATCAAGCAATTAAGCGAAGATCAAAAGATTTCAAAATCAGATAAAATTCTAATCCTGAATACAGGAAATGCATTAAAATATCTTGATAATCTCAATTTATAATCCTGTTATTCCATAGTGCTATCAAATTCTAAGGCAAAGATATTTATCTTTGTTATAGTTCTAATTACATGTATAGTTCTTTCTTCCCCAGTCATTGCTCTTTTGACGGGTATATTCATAGCCATTATCAAAATAGTACCTAAAGAAATAGATTCTAATAAGCTATCATCTATTATTCTTAAAACCGCAATTGTATTTATGGGTTTTGGCTTGGATCTTAATCAAGCTATTAATACATCTAAACAAGGCTTAATATTTTCTACAACGTTTATTCTTCTAACATTTTTAATAGCTTTCTTACTATTCTTTAAAGTAAAAGTAGATAGTAAAACGGTGCATTTGCTAACCAATGGTACTGCAATATGTGGAGGGAGTGCTATCGCTGTAATAAGTCCAATAATTGGTGCCTCAAAAGAAAAATTATCTCTTTCTTTTGGGATTGTTTTTTTATTAAATGCGATAGCTTTGATCATTTTTCCCCTAATAGGATCTTGGGCAGAACTATCAGAAATACAATTCGGATATTGGGTTGCTATTGCTATTCATGATACCAGCTCTGTAATTGGGGCAGCAGCGACGTATGGTGACATTTCTTTAGAAGTAGCAACTACAGTAAAGCTAGTAAGAGCTTTATGGATTATCCCGGTTTCCTTAGTTTATAGTATTCTATTGAGCCCAAAAGGGGGCTTTAAACTCAGAATTCCATGGTTTATCTTTCTATTTATCTTAGCACTGTTAGTAAGATATATATACTCAGATTTTTTGTGGTTATTTGATAGCTTTGCACTAATTGGTAAGAAAGGAATGATAGCTGCTCTTTTTGTTATTGGAACAGGTTTATCAATTCATTCATTAAACAAATCTGCAAGTCAATCAATACTGTTTGGAGCATTAATTTGGATTATAATTAGCATAACTTCATTAGTAGCAGTTATTCGATTGTTCTAGTTATATCTTTTTGCCTGTGTTTGGGCGGTATTATATTGCAAATTCTGAGCTATGGATTGAAATTGGTCGGTATCTATTGGGTATTTTTCAATAAGCTTAGAGCTCCTTTTTTATCAACCTTCTCGTTATGAAGGTCCGCCTTCGTAACGCAGTCCCGGAAGCTCCAGCTTCCCGTGCCTGATAAGAATAAATGCCTGCATTCACCTCCCCTTGTTCTTTTGTGCCGACAAAAGAACCAAAAGCTCCCGGCTGCGAAAAAAGAGCTAAAGCTGATTCCATTCTGCTAAAATAAATCAATGCTCCTTCTCGTGATTTGCTGGCTTATTACGTTCTCAGCGGTATGATTTATTTCTTAACGTTCCATTGCATCATCTTCTTCACGCTCTTTTTTCTAAGGCCGATGGAAGATTTATTGGAGTGCAGTTACATATCTTTTAAGTCTTACAGAGAGACCATATATATAAAAAATCAAAATCGCTGTTTACTGAGCGCTGGGTTAAAAGCACCAATCGCAAGTCTCTGACTTTCAATATGGCAGTCACAATTAAATTATCCGCATGCTCTTAGCTAAATTTGGACTATTGGTCCGGGCAGGCATTCCCAACAGGGACGTTGGGAACGAGATTAACGAGCTCAAATCATAATTATCTTCATTTTTTGATAAAATAAAGAAGTGGCAGACTTCCTGAGTGTCAACATTTCAGTCCCGCTTCGCTCAATACTGAAAAGATCTTTGAGAGGTTAACGAGACATAATGCCCCGCGAACTCTGCGTAACCATTGCGTTCTCTGCGGTTAAATAATATGGATGCCACTACCCATCGGTCAGACGGACGGCAAGCCGTCAGACCAATCCCCACTCCGCGAACCTCTGTGCGCTCCGTGGTTAAATCTCGTATGAGTTCGAAAGAGATTTTTCCTATCTTCAAGGCTCTGTAAAATCCAACACTCACACATCAAAATTAATGTCGCACAAGACTTCTGCCCAGATTCGTCAGGAATTTTTCGATTTCTTTGCTGAAAAAGAACATGCTATTGTAGATAGCGCTCCCGTCGTTCCCAAAAATGACCCTACCTTATTGTTTACCAATGCAGGAATGAATCAGTTTAAATCCATTTTTCTGGGAGAAGAAGATGCACTCAAACATGAGGGCAAAACCTGGAGCCGCGCTGCGGATACTCAAAAGTGTATTCGCGTAAGTGGCAAGCATAATGATCTGGAAGAAGTAGGCCACGATACCTACCATCATACGTTATTTGAGATGCTGGGGAACTGGTCGTTTGGCGATTACTTCAAAAAAGAAGCCATTGGCTGGGCGTGGGAATTATTGGTGGATGAATGGGGATTGGAACCCGACCGCCTCTACGCTACCGTTTTTGGTGGGGATGAAGAAGATGGTCTTCCTGTTGATGATGAAGCTATTGAACTCTGGAAAAGTGAGACGAGTATTGATCACAGTCATATTCTGAAGTGTGGCAAGAAAGATAATTTCTGGGAGATGGGAGAAACTGGTCCGTGTGGTCCTTGCTCGGAAGTGCATATCGATTTACGCCCCGATGAAGACCGTAAGAACAGTCCCGGCGCCGATTTGGTGAATATGGACGACCCGCGGGTGATGGAAATATGGAACTTGGTATTTATTCAGTTCAACCGAAAACCAGATGCAAGCCTTGAAAAACTACCCGCCCAGCACGTAGATACCGGAATGGGTTTTGAACGTATTTGTGCGGTTCTTCAGGATAAGACCTCTAACTATGATACTGATGTATTCACTCCTGTAATTAATGAAATTGCCAATATGGCCGGAGTGACCTACGGTAAGGATGAAGAAAAAGACATCGCCATGCGGGTGATTGCTGATCATATTCGTGCCGTTACTTTTTCTATCGCTGATGGAGCTTCCCCAGGAAATGAAGGTCGTGGATTTGTAATCCGCCGGATTTTGCGCCGCGCTATCCGCTACGGCTGGGATGTGCTGGATTTCAAAGAGCCGTTTTTCTACAAGTTGGTAGAAGTACTAGCTGACCAGTTTGAGGATGTATTTCCTGAAATCACGGCTCAGAAAGAATATATCGTAAACGTGGTACGCTCGGAGGAGAAGAGCTTTCTGAAAACATTGGGGCAGGGTATTGAACTGTTCAATGAAATGGTGGAAGGTAAAGACAAGCTTTCCGGTGAGGATGCTTTCAAGCTTCATGATACCTACGGTTTCCCCATTGACCTGACCGAGCTGATGGCTCGTGAGCAGGGAGTGGAAGTAGATGTTGAAGGCTTCAACAAAAACATGAAGGAGCAGAAGGAGCGCGCCCGTGCTGCGGGAAAGTTTTCGGTGGATCAGTCTGAAGTTCAGATTTGGCACAAGGTTAAACCTGAGATTTCTGATGACTTTGACGACGAAACAGAATTTGTAGGTTATGATGATGCTGAAGCTGAGGTTGAGATTCTAATGTACCGTAAGGAAGGTGATAATCGAATAGCCCTACAACTTAATAAAACTCCATTCTATGCAGAAAGTGGTGGTCAGGTAGCCGATACCGGGCTCATTACCAATGGTGATGAATATCTGAAGGTACTGGACGTGAAGAAGTCGAACGGACAGTTTATCCATTATGTAGATAAGCTTCCCGAGGATCTTTCCGGAATGTGGAAAGCTCGCATTGATTTAGATCGGCGTATTGAAATTCAAAAACATCACTCGGCTACCCACTTGGCTCACGCTGCTCTGCGTGGAATTTTGGGAGATCATGTTGCTCAGAAAGGATCACTGGTAGACGAAAATCACCTGCGCTTTGACTTCTCTCACTTTGAAGCCATGACGGACGAGCAGCTGGAAGAAGTTGAGCAATTGGTGAATGAAAAAGTTCAGGAAAACATCCCGCTTTCGGAAGAACGCGGAGTTCCTATAGATGAAGCCAAAGAACGCGGAGCGATGATGCTTTTTGGAGAAAAATATGGTGAAAGCGTTCGTGTAATCACTTTTGATGAAGATTACTCGGTTGAACTTTGCGGTGGAACCCATGTGGGTGCTACAGGTGAGATTGGATATTTCCGGTTCACACAAGAAACTTCAGTTGCGGCCGGAATTCGACGTATCGAAGCCGTTTGTGGTGCTCAGGCTGATAAAGTTCTGCGGGATGAAAAAAGACTACTTCAGCAGGTGAAAGCATCGATTGGACAGACTCAGGATTTGGCTGGAGACATTGTAAAACTTCTTGAAGACAAGAAATTACTCGAGAAAGAGCTCGAACAGATGCAGCTTCAAAACACTGGCGCTAAGCTGGATGAACTGATCCAGAATTCCGAATCGATTGATGCTGGAATCAACTTGGTAAAAGGTGAAGTTGCCGGCGCTGATATGGACGTACTCAAGCAATTGGGCTACGATGGAATTGAAAAGACCAAAGAAAATACAGCTATTATACTGGGCTCCAGAGATGAGGAAGAAGGGAAGGTGTACCTTATGGTTGCCCTCTCTGAAGATCTCATTAAAGAAAAAGGGTTGAAAGCCGGCGCTATTGTAGGTCAGCTTGGAAGACTTGTTGGCGGCGGAGGTGGTGGACAACCAAATCTGGCAACAGCAGGCGGACGTCAGCCTGAAAAACTTACTGAAGCACTCGAAAAAGTGAATGATATAATTAAAGATTCAATTTCTTAGTTGAACTAAGGAATTGAATCGGAATCCCGACAAAGATGTACGGGACAGGCGCTAACGCAAGCGTCCGCTTGTGTGGTAGTGATTACATTTTGGTATGTTGAAAGTATTGAGATCTGGTCCAAGCGGGACGCTTGAACCAGCTGTGTGTATGTGAATGATGAAAAGAATGAGGCTGGAGAACACGAAGGATCTCAGCGTTGAAATCTCAACAATAGTTAAAATTGAGATCCCTCGTGTTGAACATTTGTCATTTTTCATTCTTCAAGCACTCGGGATGACAACTTAATTCTGTTTATCAGTAAGCATTTGTAAGAACTTAGATCAAATAACAAAACCTTCATAAAAATTGGATATATTTGCATCCTATTGAAGAAATTTTGGCATCAAAAATTAACTATGGCTAAAAAGAAGACAAAAGAAATCAATTTTGCACCTAGGGGAATCGGAGAGGAAAAAGACGGCGTCGTACAAAAAGGCGTAGACTTACCATCCCCAACAAAGAAAAAACACAAATCCCTTGGCCTGAGTGAAGATGATCTCAAAGCCATGTATGAGCAGATGTATCTTCAGCGACGTTTTGAAGAGCGTGCCATGCAGCAGTATCAAAAAGGTAAATTTGGTGGATTCCTTCACCTTTATATAGGACAGGAAGCCGTTTCTACCGGTACCGTTTTTGCTTTGAATGATGACGATGATATTATCACCGCTTATCGCGATCACGGCTGGGGACTTTGCCGGGGCATCACTCCAAAAGAAGGAATGGCCGAATTGTTTGGTAAAGCAGCAGGCTGCTCTAAAGGTAAAGGTGGCTCAATGCACTTTGCCAAAACAGAAAATCACTTCTGGGGTGGTTACGGAATTGTAGGCGGTCACATCCCTATTGGCGGTGGACTTGCCTTTGCAAACAAATATGATCAAAATGGTCGTATTGCTACTTGTTTCTTCGGTGATGGAGCCGTTGATCAGGGTGCTTTGCATGAGACTTTCAATATCAGCCAGCTCTGGGGACTTCCGGTTATCTACGTGGTAGAGAATAACGGATACTCTATGGGTACTGCCGCTAAGCGACATACGGTTGCCGAAATCGTAGACCGTGCCAAAGGATATGGCATGAAGAGCAAAGTGGTTAACGGAATGGATGTCTTCTCTGTATATGAAGCCATGAAGGAAGTAGCTGAAGATGTTCGGAAAAACTCCGAGCCGTACTTTCTTGAAATCAGAACGTATCGCTATCGCGGTCACTCGATGTCAGATCCTCAGAAGTACCGAACCAAAGAGGAGCTTGAAACTTATCAGAAGAACGATCCTATTGAGCGATTGAAAACTTATCTGAAAGACGAGAAAATTCTAAGCGACGATGACTTTCAGGAAATTGAGGACAAGATTGAAGAAGAAGTGCTTGAGGCCGTAGAATTTGCGGACAATGCGGACTTCCCTGAAAAATCAGCACTCTACGATGATATGTTTGCTGAAGAAGATCCTTATTTCCATAACTAATTTTAAACTGACTACATTAAAGTAATGGCTGAATTACAATTTAGAGAAGCGATAAAAGAGGCAATTGACGAGGAAATGGCCCGTGAAGAGAAAGTCTTCATTATGGGCGAAGAAGTTGCCGAGTACAACGGAGCCTACAAGACTACAGAAGGACTTTTGGACAAATACGGCTATAAACGAGTAATTGATACTCCGATTTCAGAGCTGGGTTTTGCAGGTATTGGTGTGGGTGCTGCTATGAACGGCCTTCGCCCCATTATTGAATTCATGACTTTTAACTTTGCTGTATTAGCTGCCGATCAGATTATTAACCATGCTTCTAAAGCGGGATATATGACCGGCGGTCAAATTGATATGCCGATTGTATTTCGTGGACCGAATGCATCTGCTGGTCAGTTGGGAGCTACTCACTCCGTAGCTTATGATTCTATGTATGCGCACTTCCCGGGCCTTAAAGTGATTTATACTTCTGAGCCGGACGATGCTAAAGGATTGCTCAAATCTGCCATTCGTGACGATAACCCGGTTATCTTTATGGAATCGGAGCAGATGTACGGAATGAAAGGTGAGGTGTCTGATGAAGACGATTACCTCATCCCGATTGGAAAAGGAAAAATTAAGCGTGAAGGAAGTGATGTTACTATTGTAGCTCACGGTAAAATGTATCATGTGGCAACACAAGCAGCGGCTCAGCTAGAGAAAGACGGTGTAGAAGTAGAGATCATCGATCCACGTACTGTTAAGCCTCTTGACTTGCCTTTGATTATTGAGTCCATCAAGAAAACAAACCGATGTGTGGTTGTTGATGAAGCACATCCATTTGCAGGATTTGCTGCTGAAATTGGCTTCTTGATTCAACGCGAAGCTTTTGATTACTTAGATGCACCGGTTCAGCGGGTAACGCTTCCGGATGTCAATGCTCCATTCTCCAAACCTTTGTTTGATGAATGGCTGCCAAGTCCTAAAAATGTGATTGACGCAGTTAATCAGGTTACATACAGGAGTTAGGTGAAATGTGAAAGGTCAAAAGTGAAAAGTATTAAAGACATACTTCTCACTTTTGCGTTTTGCCTTTTCACTAACAGAGCCGTTAATTTGGAAAAAGCACAAAATTAGAAATAACTCACTCAACCGAATAGAATATTATGGCGATTAAGATTGAAATGCCGAAGCTCAGCGACACCATGGAAGAAGGGGTGATTGCTACGTGGAATGTAAGTGAAGGAGATGCGGTAGAAGCCGGCGATATCATTGCTGAAGTAGAAACCGATAAGGCCACCATGGAAGTGGAAGCTTTTGATGCAGGCACCGTCCTCAAGATTTTAGTTAAGGAAGGTGATGCTGTTCCTTTGGGTGGTTTAATGGCCGTTCTTGGAGACGAAGGTGAAGATATTTCTGATATCCTTGACGGAGCAGAAAGTAGTTCTTCAGAGCCTAAAGCTGAAGCCAAGGAAAAGAAATCAGAAGAGAAAAAAGAAGCTTCTTCAGGAAGTAGTTCTTCCGGTCTGACTTCCCCTAAATCTGAAACGTCATCAAGCCCGTCTACAACTACAGATAATGGCCGCATAAAAGCTTCTCCATTGGCCCGTAAGATGGCTGAAGACAAAGGAATTGATCTTGGTACTGTTGACGGTTCGGGGCCCGGTGGGCGAATTATCAAAGCTGATATTGAAGAATATAAAGAGTCGGCACAACCGGCAGCTGCATCTGCTCCGGCAACATCATTCGAAAGTTTGGAAAGCAAAGAAGTGAAAGTTTCTCAGATGAGAAAGGCGATTGCCCGACGCTTGTCAGAAAGCAAGTTTACTAATCCGCATTTCTATGAGACTATCGATATTGATATGAAAGCGGCGATGGCAGCTCGTTCTTCTATGAACGAAGCCAACGATGTGAAAATCAGCTTCAATGATATTGTGGTTAAAGCTTGTTCAATCGCGCTTACTCGCCATCAGGCAGTAAACAGCTCTTGGCACGAAGATGTTATCAAAGAACACGGTGATGTTCACGTTGCGGTAGCAGTAGCTATTGATGAAGGACTGATGACTCCGGTTATCCGCCACTCTGATAAGAAGGGTCTTTTACAGATCTCATCTGAAACCAGAGAATTGGCAGGTAAAGCCAGAGATCGCAAACTACAGCCTGAGGAGATGGAAGGAAGTACCTTTACCATTAGTAACCTGGGGATGTTTGGCATTGAAGAATTCACAGCTATCATCAACCCGCCAAACGCATGTATTTTAGCCGTTGGAGCTATAAGAGACGTTCCTGTTGTTGAAAATGGGGAAGTAGTTCCCGGTAAGCGCATGAAAGTGACATTATCAAGTGATCACCGAATTGTGGATGGAGCCAAAGCAGCTCAATTCCTGAATACTGTTAGGAATCTGCTCGAAAATCCTCTTTCGATGCTGCTCTAAAGCACATCAAATAGTTGAATATCAAAAGCCCTATTCATTTGAATGGGGCTTTTTCTTTTTTGACGAGTTACATTTTTATGCAAACTTGTTAGAAATTATTCCGTAATTCGGTTCAACTCTGAACCAAAAAGAATTACAATGAAGCAATTTCTATATCTGTTTCTCTTCTCATTACTTCTTTCATTTCCACAAAATGCAAAAGCTCAAACCCAAGACGTCGAAGATGTACAAGCTACGATAGAACAACTTTTTGATGGTATGAGAGCAAGTGACAGCTCTATGGTGGCAGATGCTTTTACTAAAGATGCAATTATGAAGAGGGTAGCCTCTAACCAAAACGGGGAAGTAATGGTTAATACCGGTAATCTTGCATCATTCTTAAGCGCAATAGGATCTCCTAAAGAAAAAGTCTGGGACGAACGTATTGGAAGTTATGATATTAACATTGATGGTAACCTTGCTACGGTATGGACACCCTTTGAATTTTATAGAGGGGAAGAATTTTCTCATTGCGGGGTGAATTCATTCCAGCTTGTAAAGCAAGACGGTGACTGGAAAATATTCTTCATTGTTGATACAAGTCGCCAAACCAATTGTGTAGAATCTTAAAAGGAGCTAAGTCTTATGAAAAAGCAGATCATACTAATTTTACTTTTAGTCTTTACAGGTGTTTCAGTTCAGGCACAAGTCAGTGCCGAGCAGCGTGCAAAAGATGTGGAAACTATTGATAACCTTATTGAAGCTTTATATGCATCTATATCAGGTGAGAAAGGAGAAGAGCGTGACTGGGATCGTTTTAGAAACTTGGTGATCCCCGAAGCGCAACTCATCCCAACCAGTAGAAATAGCGAAGGGATGAATGTTTATCAGGTTATGTCTCCTGAACAATTTATTGAAGTTGCCAACGACAGTTTTGTCGAAGATGGGTTTTATGAATATGAATTGCATCGTGATGAACAACGGTATGGTCGAATTGTGCATGTATTCAGCACCTACGCCTCAAAACGAAGCAAGAGTGACGCCGAGCCTTTCAATAAAGGCATTAATAGCATTCAATTATTCAATGACGGAGAGCGCTGGTGGGTAGTTTCGATATACTGGGCGCATGAATCTGAAGCAAACCCTATCCCAAAAAAGTATAGTGGTATGTAGATTTACAGCACTATTTAGTTTTCAAAAGTCGGTCTATTAAGGCTGACTTTTTTTTGTTTACATACATTCCATATGAGGTAATCAGGATGCCTTTTTCACCATCTTCTGTTTCTATGGAATGGATAGAAGCCTCGCTTCCCGGATCAGTTCCGGCGTCAAACTTATGAGATGTTCTTACCTTAATCTCATCGGGCTCATAACTTTTACCTAGGTCTTTGCATACTATGCTTTCTTCACCGAGTTCAAAAGTATGAGTGTATCCGTCCTCTTTCAGTGATTCGGTTGCGTCTGCTAAGTCTTTGTACATAAGTGGTTTACTTTGTTCTTTACTTATAGTACAAAATAAAAAAGCCACTCGTTCAAGTGGCTTTTTTTGAAAAAAACTTAGAGCTAGAAAAATTAGTCTTTGTTTTTGATCTCTTGAATTTCAAGACGAATTTCTTGAGCTAATTTTTTTAATTCTTGTAGGCCTTTACGTGCACGAGTACCCGCAGCTTTGTTGCCTTTCTCATAGAATTTTTCCATTTCTTCAGTGGTTTCATCTAAGAGATTTTTAATTTCTTCAACTCTACTCATTATGTAGCTCCGTTAAATTATTATTGGTTAAAATTTTCTGTTTATCAGAAAGTGCGTTGAAGCTATTCAATCGGTGCTATTGAGTCAAATAAAAAATGCGTTTTTAGTATTAATTTTGAACTTTTTTTCGAAATCACTCAATAATTGTCTGTTTTTTGAGTGATGGCCAGTTAGCAAGGTCGGTTGCGGTAGTAATTTTAACCGGATATCCGAAATTTCTGAACTCATTTGGGAGAGTAGTTTCAGCAAACCCATCAGGTAAACTATTCCAAGACAACCGGTTTTCAGAATCTGAAATTAAGATTTCATCTTTTTCATTTTTCGAGAAGAGAAGAATGTCAGCATTATCTAGTTGTTCAGCGAGGGCTTTCGTAAAGTCGGGAAGAGGGGCATGTCCTGATTCACCATCTTCTTCCACTAAATTTGAAACCAATAGATTTGGGGTTTCGTGGTGAGCATTAAGTGCATCCTTATTCAGAGTCAACCTGCTCTGATTTTTTCTGACTAATCCTTTTTGAAAAGAGTGAACACCTATGGTCGCCACACCTTGGTCAGCAAGTAATCCTATTAATCGCTTATTAAGGTCTTTAGTTGCTCTGAGCCGCGCGTCCTCCCGCATCATGCCCGTTTGCATAAGCCGGTCGGTGTAAGGGCTGTCGCCGTGAACTATGAGTCCCTGGCGATCTCCGAGTTTGGCCAAAGACTTCGCAAAGGAAGTGAGGAAGATTGAATTTTCGAGATGTTCGTGATCAAGAACGGCAATGAAGTTATTGGGCATATTCACAGATTTTTATGTTGAATTAACCTGGGTTGTTGTTAGATCTTTAAAATTCTCTAGAGCAACCTTGTCGGCGCCTGAAAGTCCTGCATGAGTTATGGCCAAGCTTTGAAATACATGAAGATACTTTTTTGAGTTGACATAAGAAGCTAAACGGGAATTTATTTTGAACTTACTAATTTAAGGATACCGTAAAATAGTATTTGTTCAGCCTTGTTGAATAACCAAACGTGTGGCAATTACATTTAGAATTAGTCTTGTTTTTTAAAAGGTAAAATTATTTGGAAATCATATATATATATATTAGCATCAGTGACATAGAAATATGTTTAAACTCAAAATCAAGACTAAAATCTTGTATTGTGACCAAATAATAAACAACAGGAGAAAAGATGAACAAGTTAAAGGGAGTACTACCTCTTATAGTCGGACTGCTTTTTATGGGTGGTTTGACTTTTGTAAACAATCAAAATGTTAAAGCAGATGGAGACCCTCCGAACTGTTACTATGATGAAGATGTATATGATTGTGATTATACGAGTGCCACCACGTGCTGGTGTATTACAGTAGATCCCGGTGAGGGAGGTTAGATAGAATTAGAAGGTGGGTTTTTTAGCTCACCTTTTTTTATAAACATCAATAGAGCGTTCAATATGAGAATAGTTTTTAGATTTATAATGGTGATAATTTGCACCATATTAATTGCTTGTTCGGACGAAAGAGATACCACTTCAAAAGAAGAAACAGTAGAATATGAATTAGAAAAAAAAGGCAACATCAAACTTGAAGGGGCACAGCCTATGTTCGGAAAGTTTAAAGAGCATTTTGAAATTTCCAAGGACGAAAGCTACTTGTTTTTTGCAGACCGAATGTTAGACCAGCTATTTGTATTCGATAGTGTTGGACGCCATGTGAGTGTGATTGGGGAAAGAAATAAGGGCCCTAAGGGGTTAGTTGAACTAAGTGATTTTACTGTTAAAGATAATAATGAAGTTGTTATTTATGATGCTGCTCAGCGATTTTTAAAAACGTTTGATTTAAGTGGAAAGATAATCAACAGTGTAAATTTTCTACAAACTTCTCCAATATCTGCTTTCGAATTGGCCTGGTATAACGACAAAATCATAACCTCTGTAGTAGAGAATAAATTTGTGGAGAATCCACAGAATTCAAAATTAGTTGGGTTGTTTAATACCGATGGAAAATTAGATTCTCTTTTTGGTAAACATGATCCGTTTACAACAGACAATAATAACTTTTCTATTAAAAGTGTAATCAGTATTGATAAGGAAAGAGGAGTTTTATACACCAATCTAAAAAAATCACCTTTTGTTCAGATTTATGATATGCAAACCTTTGAAAGGATCTCTTATTTAGGAATAGAAACAAATAATTTCCGAATCCCAGAAAAAGAAATTTATATGGGGCTTTCAATCCCTGAAATTAATAAAAGATCGGAGAATGTAAGTTCTATTGTGGGAATTTTTACTACTGAGTGTTGTGTAATTCAACACATGCAAGTTCTTACTAAAGAGTGGTTTGAAACTGTAGATTTTTCAAAAAAAGAAAACATTTTAATTCTCTACAATAAAGAGACACTGGAATTCATAAAAGAGATGCCAGTTGACTACATTCTGGGAACTGTTTCGAACAATAAACTCTATTTCATTGAAGATCTTGATCCTGATAACTATACAGTAGGTGTTTATGAACTTGTTAAGAGTAAAAAATAATTTTGCTATTTGTCTTGTACTGGGCATCCTTTTAATGGGGTGCACACCAAATAAATATTCAGAATATTATGAGAAAACTTCAAATGAATGGATGGTTTACCTATCAGAAATTTCTGATAAACAGGAGTGGTCTTTAAACAATACAGTTTTGTTAGTCCTTAAAAGTAGTGAGTGTACTCCTGCCTTGTCTGAATTAAAGCGTTGGGATACACTTCAAACCAATTCAGATACAGTAAAAGTAAAACTGATAATTCTGGAGAGATATGAGTCAACTTTTAATACTTTTCTGGACTTTCAGAAAATTACTATTCCGGCATATAGGGATTCGCAAAGCGTCATAACATCTCATAAATTACTACCTCATACTCCAATGAAAGTACTTATTGGTAAAAATGGAAAAGTAATAAAACTTGGTGCTATTAATTCCAGAGGTAATGAAATGGCTTTTTTATCTCAATTGAAAAATTAGAAATAGGTAATCATTTTTTATTTTTCAATATCGAAGACTTAAAACTAAAAGGTAGCAAGTCTATAGATAAATGCTCAGAAAGGGTGCCATCGGAATGGTGCAAGTTGATGGAGTGATACGGCATATGCTCAGAGATAACCTGCCTGCAAGCTCCACATGGACTGCTTATTTCTCCTTTTTCTGCGTGTATTTCAAAACGATCCAAATCAGTATGTCCTGAAGCTACTGCTTTGCAAAGGGCTACCCGTTCAGCACAGATACCTTTAGTCCATTCACTTGCTTCAACATTAACACCTTCAAAATAAACCTCTTCTGTAAAAAGAAGCGCTGCGACCGGGAAATCAGAATTTGGCGTTACAGCTTTTTTGAGCAGGGACTTGAGCTCTGACTTTATTTCAATGCTACTATCTATTTTGTGTGCGAGGTTTTCCAGATCATCTTTAGGTGGATTGTCAGTTTGAATGACTTCAAGGTTAAATTCTTCAACCCAAAAGGTTAATTGTTCTAAATTAGGAGCATCCACATATATTTTAGCAGGAATTTCTTCTTCACTTAAACAAATAGCACAGGCTGCTTGAACCGCAGGTATTGTAAGGGGGTAAGAAATATTTTCAATAAGAACACCGGCGTAAAACTTTCCGGTTTTGCTCTCTACAACGCAAGCGCTTTCGGTTTCAGAATAGGGGGCATATACCTTTTGATACAGTGAATTCCAGCTCATATTAATTGGTGATTGCTGAGTAAGCTGCGTCGGCAACTTTTGCTCTGATTTCGCTAATTCTCTTTCCATACGCTCGATTAGGATACGTACGATTTGTTAACAGAATAACGGCCATATTTTTCTCCCGATCAATCCAAAGGCTTGTTCCTGTAAACCCAAGGTGTCCAAAAGTATCGTCGCTTGCTAACTGCCCAGCGGTTGTAAATCCACTGGGACTTTTACGGTCAAACCCAAGTCCGCGACCGCTGTGTTTAGACTGCATCGTTGTAAATTTCTGAATGGTTTCTTGCTTCAGGTATCGTCTTCCTGAGTACACGCCGCCATTCAATAACATGGTGCTGAACTTAGCCATGTCGATAGAGGAGGAGAACAGTCCGGCATGTCCGGCAACCCCATCCATGAAGAAGGCACGTTCATCATGAACGCGGGCTCTCACCAATCCCCGGTCAAAAACGGTATCGATTTCGGTAGGTGAGATTCGGCTCACGAGCCATCGGCTGTTGGAGGCAGGATTGAAAAAAGTGCTGTACATATTCATGGGGAAATAAAATTCATTCCGGGTATAACGGTCCAAAGGCTGGCCGGAAACTTCATGAATAATTTCAGCCAGTAAAATCATACCTAAATCGCTGTAAACATATTTGCTGCCGGGTTTGTAAGTCAGAGGCTCGTTTTTGATCGCGTTAATAATTTCTTTTCGTGTGCGGATAGAATCAACATAAACCCGGAAAGGTGGAAGCCCTGACTGGTGGAGTAGAATATCCCGTACCGTTATTTTCTTTTTATCCTTGTTGTCGAATTCCGGGAAGAATTCGGAGACTTTACTGTCGAGGCTAAGCTTTTCATCATCAATGAGTTTCATGGTAGCAGCTGTGGTGGCCATCACTTTGGTGATAGAAGCTACATCGTACACATCGGTTGGCTGAACGTCCTGTGTCTTTGAATAATCCTGATACCCATACCCGCGGTTATAGGCTAAGACACCATCTTTGACAATCCCAACGATTGCTCCCGGAAACACGGAATCCCTAATAGCATCATTAACAATGGCATCAATTTTAAAAAGTTCATTGTGATCGAGCTCCACCTCTTCAGGAGTGCCAAAACGGAGCGTTGTGTGATTCATACCAAGTCCTGCACCCAGCGGATACAGACCTGGTATTTCGATTGGCAGCGTTGCCTTCACTTCAGAAGCGCCAAAAAGAGCTGGCACTACGCCATTAATTTGGTAGGAGGAATTATACCATCCCAGAACATGAGCATCGGTTTCTGGTAAATCAGAAAGTATGTATGGATTGCCAAATGAAACTAATACAGTTGGTTTGTTTACGCGGTTTAATGTTTTTAGGAATGAAAGCTGATCATCTGTGAGATGAATGGATTGCCCAAATCGGAGATAAATAAATGATCCTATAATGACCATATCTACATCCTTAGCCCGGCGTAACATTTCTTGTTTGTCTTTCTCGCTGGTTCGCTTGTCATATATGTGAAAAGAGACGTTGGGGTGGTAATCACGAAGTTCTCTTAAAAAAGAAGTCCCTGTATTCCCATCATTGTCATCGGCAACAGAAACCACCATGATTTTAGGATATTCTGATGGAAGGATGGGCAAGAGGTTGTTGTTATTTTTAAGAATGGTAACCGATTCTCTGGCAATTCGGGCCGCTTCAGCTTCATGAAAGGCTGTGTTTATTTTGGTATCTAAGCCTTCAATATCAACCTGATTATCGGTCTCAAAAAGTCCGTATTCCTGTTTCCAAATCATCAATTTTGCAAATGACTTGTTGATGCGCTGCTCCGTTATTTCTCCTTTCTCAACGGCATCCATAACTTCATTAATGGCCGTGGTAACATCCGGACTAATAAGCATGATATCGGCTCCTGCATTTAGCGAACGGACAACCGCACGGCCGGGAGAATATTTCGAACTGATACCACGCATTTCCAATCCATCAGTGACTACCATTCCGTCAAAATTGAGAGAGTCAGAAAGGATATCACCTAATATTACGGAATCGAGTGTGCCAGGCAGAAATTCACGGGTATTTAATTTTGGGAAGGCTATGTGTGCAGTCATCACGCTTTTAATACCACCATCAATGGCACTGCGAAACGGAATGAGTTCGAGAGAGTCGAGGCGTTTATAATCGTAGTTTACAACGGGTAAATCGCTGTGTGAATCTACATCGGTATCGCCGTGGCCGGGAAAGTGCTTAGCCGTGGAAACCAGTCCTTCACTTTGAACACCTTGCATAAAAGCTGTTCCGAAATCAGAAACAATCTGTGGATCTCCGGAAAACGAGCGAACATTGATCACAGGGTTATCCGGGTTGTTATTTACATCTAGAACGGGGGCATAAATCTGGTGGACACCAAGTGCCTTAGCTTCAATTGCGGTTATCTTACCCATCATAAAGGCATTCCGTTTATCACCCGAAGCCGCAACACCCATGGCAGGAGTAAAACGGGTTGTGCCAGAAATACGCATGGCAGCTCCAAACTCCATGTCCTGAGAAATCCATAGCGGGAATTTAGCCATGCGCTGAAGTTTATTGGTCATTACGGCCTGACCATAAATATCACCCCGCATAAAAATAATGCCACCGACATGATGCTTCTGAACCATTTCTTCGAGTATTCTAAAACTCCGGTCATCTCTGTTGGTAAACTCGCCTTGGGCAGGAATAAAGAAAAGCTGTCCGATTTTTTCTTCGAGTGGGGTATTGGTAATAAGGGAGTCAAGGTATTCTTCGGAAGCTTGATCGAGCCGGGCTTCGGGAAAGTTCTTAACGGTTTGTCCAAATAAGAATTCAGATAAACTTTGTGCCGAAAGGGAATGACTTCCCAACACAAAAACCCCAATAAAGAGTAAAAGAAATGCTTTTAACCTGCTTTGCATAAATTATGATACCGGTAGATGAACGTTCGTTTTATATTGCCCTAAATGTACGTGATAGTAACTGACTACGCCAACGGTTTATTTTATAATGCTTATAGATTGGGTGATTAAATGTAGCGGAGGCGGTTTTGCCGAAAGCATGCAAGAACAATTCCGGAATCCGGTAAAATAAAGTCAGCGAATTTGTAATTTCCCTTTATTCCCAGTTTAAAAATGATCATCATTAACCATGATAAGTGACGACAAAAAAGAAGAGGTACGTGCAGCTGCTGACATCGTGGAGGTGGTTTCAGACTATGTGAAGCTGAAGCGGTCAGGCAGTGGATTCGTTGGGCTCTGTCCTTATCACGATGAAAAAACCCCATCTTTTAATGTCACACCCCGACTTGAGATATTTAAATGCTTCGGTTGCGGAGAGTCGGGCGATGTCTTTAAATTTGTAATGGACCAGGATGGAGTTGGCTTTACGGAAGCCATTCGTCAGCTGGCTGAGCGCTACGGAGTGTTCATTCCAGAAGAAGACAATGAAGAGCCGAGCGAATCTACCCAGCTACGGGAAGGGATTTATCATGCGCTCAAGTTTGCCGGGGTATTTTACTATCGGAATTTAATTGAAAATCCTGAGGCCGAGAAAGCGGTCAAATATCTCGAAAACCGAGGCTATAACAGGGAAGTATATAAGAAGTACGGTTTAGGCTTTGCCCCATCAGGTGGCGAAGAACTTTGGAAAGCGTCCCAAAATTCTGGAATCGATGAAGAGTATTTGGTGGAAGCAGATCTCATCAAACCGAGTAACAGGGGAAGCGGATTTTACGATACTTTCCGGGGGCGACTCATGTTCCCCATTTTCAATCCAACCGGAAAAGTGATTGCATTTGCTGGAAGGGTTTTAGGACAGGAGAAGACAGCTAAATACATCAATTCGTCCCAAACGAAGGTATATAACAAAAGTGAAGTTGTGTACGGGGTGAACTTCGCCAGGAATGAAATCAGGAAGAATAAGGAAGTCATTTTAGTAGAAGGCTATACGGATGTAATTACCCTGATGGAGAATGGAATCCGAAATGTAGTGGCGAGTAGCGGTACCTCTCTCACGCCCGGACAAATGAAGATTCTGCATCGCTACGGAGATCGCATCGTGATGATTTATGACTCCGATGATGCCGGACAAACAGCGATGAAGCGTGGGATCAATATTGCATTAGCTGAGGGGATGGAAGTAGAGCTGTTGGAACTCCCCGAAGATCAGGACCCTGATTCATTTGTGAAGCAGTTTGGGAAGGAATCATTTGAGGAGCTGAAGAAAGAGGAAGCCGGTGATTTTGTGGATTTCCTTTTGCAAAAAGCCGGTGAAGAAGGCAGGCTGGAAAAGCCGACAGAAACGCCCAAAGTGATTACCGAGATTTTGGAATCCATTGCTAATATCAAAGATTCGATTCAGAGGCAGGTTTATGTTCAGTACCTGCATCAGAAAATGCAAAAGTTCCAAAAGATTAAGGAAGATGATCTCTATGATCAGCTTGAACGGGTAATGAACGACAAGCGCTGGGAAGAAAAGAGATCTCAGCGGCGAGAAGAGGCAAGGCAGCGTTTTCAGGAAATTGACAATCAGCCTGAGGGACTGGATGACCCAAATGAACCGCCTCATCCATCGGGAGCGGGAACTACATCGAGGCCAAGAAGTCAGTCCACTGCAAGGAAAAAGCCACATTTTGAAAAAGAGCTCATCCGGCTGATGATCACTTATGGACGGAATATGGTGGAGTATATTTGTTCATTCTCAAATTCGAAGCTCTTTGAAGATGATGAACTGAGAGTTTTTTATGAGGATATTATTGAACGGTATAAAGAGGAAAAAGAGATTTCAGTGAATGTATATTCGGGAGCGGATGATCCGTTTCCACGCTTGGTGGGAGATGTTTTACTGGAGCAGCACTCCGCAAGTGATCGCCATGAAGAGAAGGTGGGGCTTAAATATGAGAAGGATAAAAATCCGTTTAAGACAGCTAAGAGTTCACTTCGGGCAGCTCAGATAAATTTTTACCGGCTCAAGCAAAATGAACTGGCAGACAAAATTGCATCAGCCGAAGGAGATGAGAGACTGGAATTGATGGAGCGCCAAAAGGACATCAAATCTAAACTAACCCGGCGCGAAACTTCGGATCCGGATGATCTATACCCCGATCCGGAAACCGGCCTTCAGGATGAGGTCAACGAGAAAGTATTTCAGTATAAGATGAAAGGGGATAAGTGATAATGGGAGTTGATGAGACTTTAAGTCATCTCGCGGCGAATGCCCGAGATCTGGATCTCTAAATGACAACCAGATTCCTGCCTGCGCAGGAATGACAAATTATTTGCTGTATCAATTCTTTAGTTCACAATTGAGCATCCAGCGGATTCCGAACTTATCTTTTAGCATGCCATAGCGGGCACCCCAAAATGTTTTCTCGAGCGGCATGGTGACTTCCCCATCTTTAGCCAAAGCTTCAAAAAGGGTGTCTTGTTCTTCTATAGTTTCTACGGTGATGGAAAGCTGCACGTTATCGCCTTCGGTTATATCCTTATGAGGTGCGCCATCCGAAAACATCATATGAATGCCTTCTGCCTTTAATTCTCCGTGCATTATTTTATCTCTGTATCCTTCTTCGACGGGCATCTCGGTATCGCCGAAGCGCTGGACAGCCGTGATTTCTCCACCCAGACATTCTTTGTAATAGTTCATAGCTTCTTCGCAGGTGCCGGGGAAAAATAAATAGGGGGTAAGTGTCTTCATTTGCTAAAGCTGTTAGTTACTGGTCAATGCGTAAACTAAAATATTTGCACCCATTTGCAATGCCTTTTGCCGTAATGCTTGTGGAGTGTTGTGAACTTCTGAATTCGCCCAGCCATCGCCCAGGTTAGACTCATAGCTGTAATACACTACCAGCCGGCCTTCATAAAAAATACCAAATCCTTGCGGCGGCTTCCCGTCGTGTTCGTGAATTTTTGGAAGTCCGTTTTCAAAAGTATATACCTGATCGTAGATGGGGTGATTGAAAGGCACTTCAACAAAATCTTCGTTTGGGAAAACCTGATTCATCGCTTTTCGGATATACTCGTCCAGACCATAGTCATCATCCACAAAAAGAAATCCTCCGTTCTGGAGATACTCTCTGAGATTTCTCGCTTCAGCGGAATTTAAGGTGATGTTGCCGTGCCCGGTCAGAAATAAAAAAGGGTAGGAGTGAAGGTCTGCGCTGCCCAGTGAAACATCCGTAAAATTATTTGAGAGCTTGATGGGTACATTCGATTTGGTATAGTTGATCAGGTTTTCGAGTGCTGATGGATCATTATACCAATCTCCACCACCGCGATATTTAGCACGGGCAATTTCGAATTCACCGGAATTTTGGGCAAATGAATATTCAGGGAGAGCGATTACTCCAATCAGGATGAAAATAAAAAGGGAATAAAATTTCATTTAATTAGTTAAGAAATAATTCGAGATAATTCATAGACTTAGGGAAACTAAAAAACATTTTATGAAGAATATAACGCTCTTAGCTTTTTTTGCCTTTTCATTATTGGGAACTTCAATAGCACAACCAATAAGTGAACAACAACATTTACCCTATCAAAAAATATCGACATTCACGCCATACCAGCAAAGTATACCGAATAGCTTTTTGTTTATGGTTGATGATGATATACAAAAAGTAATCTTCAATCCAGCCCGGGCAGGAGAAATGGACGGTGGATTTATTTCTACGAATATCACTCCATCCGGAAATGGGGATAATTTTAGCCTGACCGGCTTAACCAAAAGCAATTGGTTCTTTTCATTTGGAGGTAATTTAGTAACGAATAATACTGATGGGCAAGAGTATGATAGTTTCTCAGATCGTTCGAGAATAATTTTTGATAACGGTGAAAGGTTAACCGATAGATTCAATAGGAATTATAATGAATTTGAAAATGAGAGAAAAAACTTTAAAGGAGATGTTTCAGTATCAAAAATCTTTTCTACTGGTAGCGGGAGGTCCTATTCCATCGGGGTATTTGCGGGACATTCAACTTCGAACGATTATCGATTAAACATGGGCACTGAAGGCAGAAATGTGAGCAGTTATTTTGAACAGGATACTCTATTTGAAAATAGAAGAAGTCAAAGATATACAGAATACAAGAGTGATTTAAGCACTGTAAATGAAAAATTTGTATTAGGAATCGAATTCTCAACCTTCAAGAATGGCACAGACAGCAAACACAAGCTGTTTATTCAGCAAAATGATCTGAATTCGAATCGTCAAAGCTTGAATTCTGTAAGGGATTTTAATTCTTATCGTAATAATCAGGGTTATACTCGTTCAATTGTGTTAGACGTACGCAACGACTCCAGCTTTATGAATTCCGAGCCTCTTCAATTCAGGTATGAAGGCTTCATAAACAAAACCGTAAGCTGGATTGGTAATAATGAATACATATTCTTGAGTGCGAACGCCGTTTACAGCAAAGGGAAGCAGGACTTTTTTGATCTGTATTTAACTAGTCGTACCTATTCTGTGGATGATAGCGTTGTTCAAGTTCAAAATGGTGGTGGAGGGATTAGTAGTCAGCCTTCTTATTACCCACCAACGAATAATATTAATGATGAACTGAAAGGAGGGGCTGTGTCATTGGGCTATATTCTTTCTATCGAAGATGAAGATTTAGATTTCTTTACCGGAATCAACCCGTACTTTAATGCTTACAAGATATCTAATGCAAGGCAGGAAAATGATGTCCTACTTGATGTGGATGAAAAAGTCTATGAAGTAGGTACTCAAATCCCTTTGTTCATATCCTACGATATAAAAGAACTTTTCAGTGTATGGGGAGGAGGGAATTTGAATGCCGCCTATACGAATAGAACTTTGAATGAATTTGAAAGATTTCGCTGTCATCCTTTATCTGTATGTGCTCCTCCATCACCTTCTAAAAGGTCTTCAAATTCATTTAGATACTCCGAAACCTTGTTTATGGGCTTTAAGCTTTCCCATAAATCCGGATTGAGCCTGGTCAATAATTTTAGAAGCAATCTGAGTAACGTGAATAGCTGGGTGACTTCACTCAGGTATTCGTTTTAATCAGAGATTGGGATTTCTTTTTATAAAAGTGTCCACGGTATCGGATGCGAGGGAGCCGAAAACGCCGATTCCGCCCTCCACATGGTAAATAGCATTCTGGATTTCGCCGGGAGACAGGGTTGAACCGCCAAGCTGAACCTGTTGGGATCGGACAAAGTCATAAACATTGTCATCGAGTGTGTTGGCTACAATTTTATTCTCTTCGTAAAAGGCTATACCAATCCAGGGATAACTGATTGTGACTGAACCATCGGGATTGCCTTCAAAATTTCCCTCGTTAATGATTCCTGAGCTATTGTTTGATAGCAACCGTAAATCTTCCTGAGGATTGTCGCTGTCTTCAAAAAAGCTGGCGTACAAAGGAGTCAGATTTTCTATTTCCGGAAATTGACTTAAGGCGTTGAAAACAAAAATATTCTGTCGACCGGGATACGCACTTTCACTTAACGTAATCTCAAGCTGCTGGGTAGACTGATAGACTACACTGTCTCTGACACCCGCTAAAATCTCAAAGCTGCCGGGGACGATGGTGTAAGCTGAAATGACATCATCAGTACCATTAATGGTGATATACACTTCATAAGTTCTTTCGGGGAGCACCTGATGGTTCTGTACAGGTGAATAAATTCCCGGTTCTGTGTTGATATATCCAAAGCTCGTCTCAACATTACTTTCCGGTCCGGTTTCCAATAAGCGGATTTCAATTTGAGCATTATTGACGGATACATCTACAAATTCATATAATTCGTCAGCTTCATTGGTGGTTGAAAGCCGAACTTGCGGTAACTGGCGATTTGCGATCAGGTAAGATTCAACCACATAGAACTCTTCGTAATCATCCTGAGGATATACTTCACAAGAGAGGAAGAAGGCCGTGATCAATAAAGAAAAGAGAAATAGTTTTTTCATGGCTCTAAAATTTAACGGTGTAAGAAACAGAAGGAAGAATGGGCAACAGGTTTACTTCATTGACCTGAACGGGGTTCTCATCAAAATCAAAGCTGTAGAACCATACGTTTCGTCTGGAATAGACATTGATGAGCTGAAGTTGAAGTTCGGAATCGCCGAGATCAAAAAATCTACCCGCTCGAGAAAAGGAAATATCCATTCGGTGATAATTCGGGAGTCGTGAGGCATTCACTTTTCCAACGGTAAAGGTATTGCGGTCTTCGTTGGTGAACGGAAGATCGAACTGGGCATACCGTCCCAGCACTTTCGTGTAAGCCTGTCCGGTAGCGAAGTTGAAGGATGCCGTGAACTTCCAACGGTTACTGAGTTGGTAATTCCCAACAAGATTTATGTCGTGCCGGCGGTCGTATTTGGGAGGATAAAAACGAGCGGTTTGTCCATCTTCGGTAATTTCGGCATTGTAATCGGGAAAACGGCGCCAGGTATATCCTAGGGTATAACCGATGAAGCCTGTGAAATCTCCTGCACGCTTTTCAAAAAACACTTCCAAGCCATAGGCTGAGCCATCACCTACTCGAAAAATATCTTCATAAAGTAAACCCGCGACGTCGGGCAAGAAAGGATCGAGCTCGAATAGATCTTCCATAGAGCGATAGTAAACTTCTACATCTAGTCCATAATCTGTGAAAGGCACCGTTTTGGCCCCCAGAACAAACTGATCGCCATAGGCGGGAGAGATGCCCTCAGCTGAGGTCAGCCAAACGTCAAACCCGGAGAAAGCCTCGTTGGAAATGAGGGTAAGGAACTGATTGTATCGGCCGTATGCAGCCTGCAACCGAAGTCGATCTGTGGGGCGGTATTCCATTGAAAACCGAGGTTCTACTTTGAAATAATCTCCATCGGAAAAGTAGTTGAAGCGAACTCCGGGAGTAAAGACCCATTTGTCTGAAGGTCGCCATTCATCCTGCACATAAGCAGAAGCATATTGGTTTTGAATGCGACTGGAAAAGGTGTCATTTCCGTCAAAAGTATCCTGAAGTTTATTGGTGAAAATCCCTGCCCAAACTCCGGTTTTAATCTGGTGACTATTTCCGGGGAGATATTCTAAATCAGCTTTTATCGAAAAGTCATAAATGTTGTTTGCGCGTGTGAAGGTGGTACCTCCAAATTCAAATTCGGGAAAATTAAAATACCTTGATCCTGTAGCTACAAAATTCGAAAAGAGCTTCTCGGAAAAGATATGAGTCCAGTTTCCACTTAAAGTCTGGTTACCGTAGTTAAGGCCAAATTCTGCATCATCAGCAAAAGGGAAGACCACCTGATCCTGACCGGCATAAAAAGCCAGCGAGAGCTTGTCATTGGGAGTGGCGTCATAATTCACCTTTCCGTTCACATCATAGAAATAAAATTTACTGGGAATATTGTCGACACTTTGTCTCAAGCCCGCCAACAAAGGTTCGAGTGTAGAACGGCGCGCAGCAACCATCCATGATCCTTTTTTATAAGGTCCTTCAATGGAAACGCGGGAAGCCAGCATCCCTATAGTTGCCGAACCGTCCATTTCATTACGATTTCCATCTTTATTATAGATCGTGAGTACGGAACCTAAACGTCCTCCAAATTCTGCCGGGTAACCGCCCTTATAGAGTCGCACGTCTTTAATGGCATCAGGATTGAAGGTCGAGAAGAACCCAAAAAAGTGACTGGGGTTGTAAACGGTGGTTCGGTCTAACAGAATCAGGGTTTGATCGGGACTTCCACCTCTTATGTATAATCCACTGGAAAAATCAGAAGCTGCTTTTACACCCGGTAATAGTTGAATGGAGCGGAATACATCAGCCTCAAAAACGGAAGGGAGCTCCTGAATCAATTCCGTATCTACCTGGACGGTACCTATATTTTTTTGTTCTTCTTCTTCACGGGTTGATTTAACGACTATTTCATCCAGCTCCACACTTTCAGGAATGAGCTCCACATCAAGCCGGAGATTCTGGCCGGGTTCTAAAGTGATTTCACGCCGATAAGGCTTATAGCCCACATAGCTGCAAAATAAGGTGTAGGTGCCCGGCTTTAAATTTGGAAGAGTATAGTAACCGAGGGTATTAGAGGCCGTCCCTTTATTGATTTCCTGAAAACCAATATTGGCACTGATGAGAGTCTCTCCGGTCTCGGAATCTGTGATATAACCGTTTAAAGAGGCTGACTGCTGAGCTTGAATTAATGTGGTACCCGAAATCAAAATGCTGAATAACAGAAAAAATTTGAGGTGCATAAGATAAATTATCAAAAGTTGTTCGGGTGGTTACACGAATTATAGGAATGAAAGTTAAGGCTAAATTCATTCCTTTGTGTGAAGAAAGAATTATCCCTATTACTTGCGAAGATTCTTCGGGAGTACCCTCAGAATGACTTTTGGGTTGATATATAGAAACCCAAAAGTCATCCAAAGCATACCTGCGAAAGATCTACAAATGTGTGAAAAAGAAAGGGGCAGAATGAATATTGAGACCCTATTGCGATAGACTCGTTCATAATAAGGGGTATTCAGGATGACAACATGCAGCAGTTAACTAAGCTCAGCTCGTTTTCTTAGGAATCATATTCCTTCCATTGTCATCCTGAGTGCATCCGTTAATAAACAGGGTTAGTTTGATGACACGAAGGATCTCAAAACCTATCATGGCAAGTAGTATAGCATTTGAGATCCCTCGTGTTCAACTTGGAAATATTGAAAAAATCCTAGGGCACTCGGGATGACAACCTAGGGAAGACAAAGAGGTAAAAGACTATCCGTTAAATTGCTATGAGAGCTTCGCAAGGTTGGGGCAATTTAAAGCCCCAAATCTCCCTGTTCATCTTCACCGGGCAGACCTAAATCAGTCCCCAGTTCTTTATTTATTTGTTGGATAAAGTGTTTAGAAAGTAAAGGTGATTCCTTTTCCAGGTTTTGATGCACAAAGAAGTACAGTTTTTCCAGTCCTTGATCTTTCCAGAATTTAAGCCGCTCCACCCAGTCATCCAGGCGATCATAATCACTTTCGTGATTAGCGCCGACATAGCGGATAAATGCAACGGGAGAAGTGAGGCGCATGTGGAGTAAGTCTCGTCTTCCGGCAGTGTCCGTGATGATATTTGCCACGCCATTTTCCTCGAACAACTGGTACACCTGATTTGCTACAGTTGGCTCGTTGTACCAATCTGTGTGGCGGAGTTCAATTGCCAAAGGAATGTCATCCGGCCAGATTTCTACTAACCGCTGGACGCGATCAAAATCTTTGGGTTTGAAATCATCCCGAAGCTGCAGGAAAATCATTTCCAGCTGATCACCAAATCCTCTCATGCCGTGAAGGTATTCTTCGAGCGGTGCTTCAATTCCCTTGAGTCGCTTAAAATGGCTGATTGAGTTCACCACTTTTGGGAAGAACTTGAAATCATCCGGCGTTTTCTCGGACCAGGTTGCGGCCTGATCAGGACCATAAGTACGGTAATGAGTGGCATTCAGCTCGATAGAGTTAAACTGACGGGAATAATATTCCAGCTCATCTTTAGTGCCGCGGGGATAAAATTCTTTCAGATCCTTCTTATTCCATTTTGCACAACCGACATAAGCGTCGAAGTCATCGCTACCTTTTTGGTTCAGTACTTTCAGGGTATCGGGGTGATCAGGAGGGAGGGTGAAATCGATTTCGCCGGGATTATCTACCTTGCCAAATTTCATGTGTTCGTTATTGGTTATTCGTTATTAGTGGATTCCAAATATAACGAATAACCAATAACGATTAACGAGTTTCAGTTACAATAAAGAGCTCAAATTTTCGTATCTTTAGAGCAGTTCATTGACGTATTGGGGGTGTTCTGGATTCGACGGGTTGAGTATCGCCGTTGGTTGCGTGTCGAGAGTTTCCAATGAATCTCGTAATAATATTCATTATGGATAAAAAGTAATTGACAATAATTACTCATACCGTTTAGCAGCTTAAACTGCTAAACCGATCCCTTGGTTAAGTGCCTATCATTGCCAAGCCGATCGTCATACAAGATAGGATAGCGTGAGAGTGCTTTCTGTCGCTTTCACGTAAAACTAAAACAGGATAGTCTGAAGTCGCTTAGGTACTGGGCTCGGCTTCCGGCGAATGTCAATCAGTACCTACACATGTAGATGCTAACAGGTCTACCTTCTCGGACCGGGGTTCGACTCCCCGCACCTCCACAATACTTAGTTATTTAAGCCGATATGTTCGAAAGAGCGTATCGGCTTTTTTTTGTTTTGCTTTATTCAAAAATAATTAGACAAGTACAATAAGGATGACTTTTTATAAATTAATTACATATAAAATTTGGTGTTAAATCTATGTGTTTATGAAAATTAAAAATCATTATGTACCTCAAGTATATCTAAAGAACTGGATGGATAAAGATTCTAAAATTTGGAAGTATTCGACTTTAGTTTCAAATGAGAATGTCCCAGATTGGAAAAGAGTATCCCCTAGAAGCATAGGTTACTATAGGCATTTATATACCGAAATTAATTCAGGTCATGAAAGCGATGAAGTAGAAAAATGGTTAGATAAAGAATTTGAATCACCCGCTAAAGAACCTATTAATAAAGCAATTGAAGGAAGGAGAATGAGTTCGAAAGACTGGAAGTTATTGATAAAGTTTTTTGCAGCTCAGGATGTAAGAACGCCGAAGAGATATGTTGAATATAGAAAGAGAATGGATAAAACGATGCCAAGGGTTATCAAGAATACGGTTGAAGAAGTGGTTGAGAGTTTAGAAAGTGGAGAAAGGCTTAAAGGTAATGATAACGATGAGCTAGAGAAGCTACCAATTAAGTTGAAATTTGAGGGGAAAGCCGATACTAGAGGATTGAAAGTTGAGACTTTTACAGGTCGAAAAACTTGGTTACAAAGCATCAAATATTTGTTACCAAAAAGATATGATGTTTTGCTGAATCACAAATGGAATATCTTAAGACCATATGGAAATCAAAGTTTTTTCACTAGTGACCATCCAACAGTGAGGTTGCAATATTTTGGACAAGGAAAATTTGACTTTAATGGAGGGTGGAACAGTAAAGGTTGTGAACTAATTATGCCTCTAAACAGTGATACTTTACTGTATACAAAAGTTGGTGAAAAGTCTCGTAAACGTGAACAATATCTAGGTTACGATCAAACAATAGAGATAAGAAAGATATTAGCTCAAAATGCTTTTAGGTATATTTTTTCCGATTCTTGTGATCAAGAAATTACAAGACTAAGAACTAGGATTGTTGATACGGAGTTATACAAATCGGAAGAAAAAAGATGGAAGCTTTGGCACGAGCAACAATCTAATATCGAAAATGAGTTTAGTGATAATTCTTAAAAATTAGCTTTTACATGCGAACAAACATTTCATCCGGGGCAGAATGGGAAACTAAAGTAGGGTATAGCCGGGCTGTAAAAGTAGGGAATCAAATTTTTGTATCCGGGACCACGGGGATTGATGAGAATGGCGAGGTAGTCGGCAAGGATGATATCTACCTTAAGACCAAACAGTGTATTTTGAATATCGAGAAGGCGCTGAAGAAAGCCGGTGCTTCTGTGGTTAGATAGGGGCAAGGTTTTAGGTGTTAGGTTTTAGTGGTTGGGGGGTTGTTTAGACAATGTGATGGATCTAAGAATCATTGCTAAAAGTACATCTTTAGATTTCTCGCTACACTCGAAATGACAACTACTAAAACCTAAAGCCTTGCGACTAGCACCTAAAACCTTCTCCCTAAAACCTTCTCCCTAAAACCTCACCATAACATTGAAAGAGGGCTGGATTCCTAAATCATAGACGTTGACTGCTTGGGAAGTAAGTCTACGCTGGGATGATGGAACCGAGGTGTCAATTACCAGATTAAGCTCCCGGTACCAGGTATTCTTCTGATCAAGCAGATTGAAAACCGAAAGATTGAATTCCACTTCAGTTCCCTTAAAATCAGCTTCATATTCAAACCCAACATCTACACGCTCATAGCCATCAAGTCGCTGCTGTTCTTCGACGCCAAGGAAATAAATACGGTTGGGGGAGCCGGATGAAAGTGTCAGGCTCAGAAAAGTCTTCAGGTTTGGAATCACCCGGTATTCCAAGGAAGAATTAAAGCTATGGGTTCGGTCCCAGTCGGCATAAAATGATTCGCCTTGAAGTAATTCAGGATTCTGAAAAGTGGTCTCAGAGAGGGTAAAGGAATTGGTTAGCGACAATTTTTCAAATTGGTGGCGAAGCAGAAATTCAAGCCCTTTAGCTATGCCATTATTGTTGTAGAACCAAGGCGGGGCGTTAAACCCATTGGTCAGAGTTTGTGCGTTAAAGTCAAATAACCGGGCATACTCAAGCGATTTGTGATAGCCTTCAACCTGAAACAGAGTGTGGTCAAAAATCCTGAAATAAGTTCCGGCTGTAAAATAATCCGATTGAGTTGGAGGCTGCTCCTCAGAAGAAATAATCCAAACATCCGGGCTGCTGATGTTATAAAAAGACAGTCGGTGCGTAAACTGATAATTCCGGCTGTATCCCGCCGAAAAAGAAACCGGTTGCTCATTAAGGAATTTGACCTTTATTCTCGGTGAATAATAAAGGTAGTCGCCATTGGTGTAATAATGGAGGCGGGAACCAAGGTGGAGGTTAACAAGTGCGAGCTGAGTGTAATCAAGTTGTGCATATACATCGGCTAAACTCGATTCAAACGAGGTAAAAAACCCGGGACGGTCGAATGACTGCTCGAAATATTCTCCCATAAAGTATTGATAAGAAGCTCCAAAAGTCCACTGTGTTGAAGGCAGTATCAAATCAAAAGACTGATCTGCTTTCACCTCATTAAAAATGCTTTCGTTTTGAAGGGGGTAAGTAAATACTTCGATACGGCCGGCATCGGGTTCAATCCGGTTATACACAAAATCGTCTTTTCTAAATCTGGAATCGTAAATACTTATTGCTGCTAAAGAACTGCTATAAAGTCTTTCTGAAATTGGTGATTTGTAAGAAAGGCTGGAACTGAAATTCCCCCATTTATTTCGTGTTTGCTGTTCTTCAAGGCTAAACCGTTGACCTGAATTATTGGGATTAAATCTCCTTACTAACCGCTCTGAGTTTTGGGAAACATCATCGGCTCCGAGGTAGGCTCCGGCTATTAAACGGCTGCCATTTTCAAATTCAAAATATAGTTTAGAATGCAGATCGTAGAAATAAGCATCATATTCACCCGGAAAAACCAATCGCGATTCGAGGTTGGTTAATCCATCTCCGGAAAGTTCGCTGGGCCGGTCTATATTTAGCCCAAAGGCAATCAGTTCATCATTTTGGAACCAGTTTAAGTTGTTCATATAAGAGGTTCGCCCCGAGAGTAACCAGCTGCTTTTCCCGGTAATAATGGGACCCTGAACCGTAGCATTTAGCGCGGTATTGCTCAACCCGAATGATGATCCGAAATGGTTTAAAGAGCCTGTTTTAGTAAGCATGGAAAGGGTACCGCCAACGGAGGACTGAAATTGAGCAGGAGCCACATCATAGAAAAAACCGGAAGTCTGTAATGCACTTGGATTGAAGCTGTCTAACAGCCCAAAAAGGTGGCTCTGGTTATAAATGGTGATACCATCAAGGAGAACCTGAGTAGCGTCAGCTGAGGCGCCCCGGACATTTATCCCATTATTCAGTGCAGTTTTATTGGAGACGGATGGGAGGGTCTGCAGTGCCTTGATCGTATTATTCTCACCCAACGGATTCAGAACTCCTGCATTCACAAAATTTCGGTAGATACTGTCCGAATTTGCCGGATAAGTAAAGCCGGTAATTACAATATCACTTGTTTGTATTTTTGAAGAAGTGAGCCTGATAGTAAGATCTTTATAGGATTTTATTACTCTCTGATCCAATTGAATAGTTGCGTTTTCGTAACCGAGATAAGAACAGTTCAGCACAATCGATGTTGATGGAAATGAATTGCGGATACTGAATACACCGGATGCATTTGTCGCTACTCCACGTTTCTTACCATCTTCTTGCCAAAAAACAGTAGCAAAAGGGAGTCGCTCGCCGGTTTCATTATCTACCACCTGCCCGGTTATAGACATAGTTTGATTAGATGCTTTTTCACTTTTGAAAAGAACAATTTGTCTCCGGTTGGTATCGGCTTCAACCATAATGCCAAAGGGGAGGAGGTTCTGTTTGAGGGAGTCAATAAAGGCAGATTCCTGTGCAGAAAAGGAAAGTGAGATATTTGCAAGTTGGGATTCCCGGTATAAAATCCGATAATCTGTTTCTTTTTCTATGGTTTTAATGACCTCAAGAGCGGGAGTATCTTCGAATTCAAACTGACCAAATGCAGGCTCAACCGAAAAGAGCATGACCAACAGACAAATCAAGGAATATAGTTTTCCTTTAAACATCATTCATTAGGGGTGAAAACGTAGGAACGAGAACCTGTTTGTTCGAAACTACCATTAAGTACAAGTTCAAAATCACGAAGTACAGAAGAAAGATTTTCAAGCCCGACAGTACCGCTCAAAACTTCATTTTCCACATCAGGTTGTGTTCTGATTTGAATATTATAATGCTGATTGAGTTCATGAAATACCTGCTCTACGGATTCATTTTGGAACACCAGTTCATTATTCAGCCAGTCAGTATAGATTTGATCGTTGGCTGAAGTTACATCGGGAATTAGGATATTTTCAGTGATTACAGATGACTCCCCCGGTTCCAGTTCAACCGCTCGGTTGGTAGAAAGAGAGGTGTACCGAACCCGGCCTTCCTGCAAATAAACGGATGAAGTATTGCCCCAATTACTTAGGATGAATTTTGTACCCAAAACTTCTACTTCAGACCTGTCAGTTAAAACTGAGAATACACGGTTGGGATTTGAAGCTACTTCAAAATATGCTTCGCCTTCCAGCTTATATTGAGCCAAACTTTCGCTTTGCTCTATTTCATAAAGCTTAGAATAAGGCCTTAGAGTTATGGTAGAGCCATCTTCCAGTTCAATAATTTCCGCAACTGCATAACTTTCACCTACCAGGTATGGCGACATAAAACCTTGATACATATAGCTGGCAACTAATGCCGTAACCAATATAGTAGCGGCTATGGCATATCTTTTTATGGAAGGGGATAAACTAAAAATCTGTGCTTTTTGGGAGCTTGAATTTATTTCAGAATCGATAGAATCCCAGAGTGCATTGGAATCAATTGAAACAGGTTGAGAGGCAATCGAGTTTTTATAGCTGAAAAGGTAGTTAAGGAGGGGATCCTGAATCTCAGCAAGTTCGCTTAGGTTGGGCAGAGATTCACCTATAAGCCGAGCTAGCTTAGCATTTTTACTATCAGGTGATATGTTTTGATTGTCTGCCATAAAAGGGTATTCGAAGAAAAAACCGGGAAGGCCCGTTCAAGACCAACCCGGAAGTGTTAGAGTTTTGGGGTCAATTACTATTAATCATCATCATCATCATCGTCGTCGTCATCATCGTCATCATCATCATCACCTCGTTCAAATTCTATTTCGTCTGCAATAAATTCGGAACGGTTTTGAGGATTTCTATATCCTTCCACTTCAGCTTTTACAGCAATGTTAGCTTCCAAAGCTCGGGCAACAGCTTCAAGGGAAGTCAGTCCGTCATCGCCTTCAATCTCTGTACGGTCAGTTATCAGTACCAGAAGGTCATTCTGCAGTGTTATAGTTTGGTTCAAGGTGTCTACTGCTACTACCGGTGATTCCAAATCAATCTCATTATCCGAAACAAACCCGGAGCGTAGATTTACTTTGAATAATTTGTTCAAATTTTCAAAGCGAAGTAATGCAGTTCCGTCTCCATTCATTTCAATAGTTCCGCTAACGTTTTTACCGGTTTCTTCACCATTTCTATTTCTGAAGATGTTTAGTTCATAGGTTAGGGTTCCGGTTACTCCCTGAGAAAGGTTTCCATAGGCAGCTACCGTGTCCTTATTAATTTCGATATCAAGAAAGTTGATTTCATTAATGAAAGAGCGCTCAAAGGTGTCTCCGTCGCGGGTAACACCGCTAAAAGTTCCGTTGCCGTAGTGTTTTCCATCTATGGTTAGGATGGAAGAGCTGTTACTGACACCGGTTATTGAAAAGGTATCAGCTCGACTAAATTCTGAATCTCTAAATTGGTTTATTACAGATCCTGATTTATTGGAGGTGAAGTCAATGTTTTCGATACTTTCGGAGTTGATGCGCGGTTCTACTATAAACTCACCGTCTATATTAGTGAAGATATAAGTCAGCAAAGCAGACATACTCTTTTGGAAGTTCTCTGCAATAACTTCACGGTCAAAGCTAAGGGTGTGCGTTCCTGTTCCAGGGTCATAGCTGTATTGATAATTTTGTTCGCCACCCCGACCTGAATAATTGTGCCGTCGGTGATCACCATCATCGTCATCATGATGCCTTTTGTCTCGGTCATCGTCACCAAATCCAGAGGATGAAACTGTAGAAAGGGCGTCATTCAAACTGGAGAAAATTCCGTCATTGTCATCAGAAAGGGAGTTCCCTAAAATCTGACTTGCAGCTTCAACTTCTTCAGCAGTTAGTGTCTGGTTGTTTATTTCATCCGAAACATCTCCGAGCGAGCAGGCTGAAATTAAGCCAGCAAGACATGCTATAAAGAATAAAGGATGGTTAGTTTTTTTGAATAGTGATTTCATAATGAAGTCCATTTATTTATGTGTTCACTTCTATTACACATGAGTTGCTAAGTTCCCCTAATGCAATAATGATTTTTTTAAATTTTTTCATAAGTATTCTTCTGCTGCTTCTGAAAGGGAGATGCGTAAATCTTTAAGGGCTAACGACATATGGTTTTCGATAGTCTTAGCTGAAACCTCCATAAACTCTGCGGCTTCTTTATAGGTGAATTCTTGCAGAAAACAGAGACGGAATACCTGCTGCCTTTTATCAGGCATTGCAGATATAGCCTTTTCTATGGTTTCATTAAGCTCTTGTTGCTGAATTTCCTGATCAGGCTGAGAAGTAGAATCAGTGATATCCAGATCTGCAATTTCACTATTTTGATCAAACTTCCGGGTATCCCTGAATAGGTTGAGCATTCGGGTGTAAGCTATGCGAAATAGATAGGCCCTCAGAGATTTATGTTGATCAATGGAAGAACGATTTTCCCAGATATAGATAAAGGCTTTTTGAATTAAATCCTCAGCTGCTTCTTTGGCGACTCCTTTCTGCCCTAAAAACCGATACAATTCTTCATGATGAGCTTCGAAGAATGTTTTAAAAGCTTTCTGATTCCCTTTTTTTATTTTTAAATAAAGTTGGGTTTCGTTAGACTCACCCTCAAGTGAAGTGCCTAAAAACAGTAGCAAATGAATAATGGGGAAATCCATATATCGAAATTTATTTAGGCGGAATTTGAAGAATATAAGACAGAATATGAAATCTGTATGAAGTCATTTTTGGTGATATTATTTATCCTGTCGAGTTTTATAGTTCAGGAAAAGGGCTCAGTAGAAGTATATCGTATTGAAAAAGAGGAATACATAGAGTTACATGCCAGAAACACGAATCTGTTCCCGGTTACCATAGAAATTGATCTGGAGATAAAACACCTCAGGCCGGATAAAAAACTACCTGTTGTTGATTTCCTCCCGCCCGGATCAAACAAAAAGATGCTTAATCTCACCTTCACGGATAAACAAAAAGGATGGGATGTGCGTAGCCAATATCGCTATTACATGGGGAATATCTTTGCAAAGCATAAAGACACTTTTGCCTATCAGTTGCCATTTCCAAAGGGAGAGACCTATAAAATTGATCAGGGATTTGGAGGGGCGTTTTCTCATCAGGGTGATTTACGGCATTCTTTAGATTTCAATATGCCCACCGGAACTGAAATCTACGCAGCAAGAGGGGGCACCGTTGTGATGATGGAAGAAAAATACAATCAGGGTGGAGCTTCTGAAGACATGATGAAGTACGCAAATTTCATCACCATTTTGCATGATGATGGTACTTTTGCAGACTACACTCACCTTAAACACAGAGGTGTGGAGGTGAGCTTAGGACAGGAAGTCCGCATGGGGCAGCTTATTGGCTACTCCGGAGCTACAGGATATACCACCGGGCCTCACCTGCACTTTGTAGTGAAGAAAACTAAAAAAGGTGGAGGGTTTTTATCCATCCCGGTCAAATTCACTACCAAAGCCGGAATCATGGAATTGCGAGAAGGACAGAGTTATTTAGGGTATTGATTTAGATGTGAGACTTAAGATAATAGACTAGAGATTTAAGATGTTTGAAAAGATAGTCAGTCTAACATCTTAAATCTTTTGTCTTATGTCTATTGCCCTTCTTTGAAGTCTTGATTCACTAAAATTGGCTTTCCGAAACCTAACTGTTCCAGTCGATCCATTTGTGTTTTTGCATCACCGACAACCAACCAGATCATTCTATCCGGATTGGCATAAGTTCGGGCAAGTTCCTGAATTCTTTCCTGTGTCATATTTTTGACGACTTCTTCTCTTTGTTTGATGTAATCAGGAGACCATCCGTAAGAGCTGATATTTTCAAGCAAGTTCAGTTTTGAGCCTAAGGTCTCAAACCGCCGGGCATTACTTTTGAGTAGGAAGCTCTTGGTATTTTCAAGGTCTTCTTCAGTGAATGTTTTAGGATACTCTTCCATGATTTCTTTAACCAAAGCCGCTGACTCATACGTTACATTCGTTCTCACACTACTGAATATGGTAAAAGGACCTGCAATATCAGAACCAGATAAACCGGATCCGATTCCATAGGTGTAGCCTTTACCTTCGCGCAATTCTTGAGTAAATCGGGATGCAAATCCGCCACCACCAAGCTTATAATTCATGACGGTTGCAGGGTAGAAATCAGAATCTGTTTCCGGCATGGCAAGGTATCCGAATCGTAATACGGATTGCTTTGCATCGGGCACATCATAGAAATACACTTGTGATTCCGATGGCTGTGCAGGAGTTTCAAATTCAGGGATATCGACTTCAGTGGATTCCCAGCTTTCACTTATGGCCTCTAAAGAAGCGATAACTTCACTTTGATTAATAGCTCCCACTACATGCATATCAGCTACAGAAGGAGAGAGGTTATTTTTGTAGTACGCTTTTAAATCCTCAAGGGTGATGGCTTCTATACTGTTGGTAGTTCCTATAGTATTGTAGGAAAGAATGTGATTTTCCCCATAAAGCAATTTGTTATAGGTGTTGGAGGCTATACTGTTAGGATTCGCACTTTGCTGAGCTATTTGGCTTAGAATGCTTTGTTTAGCCAGTTCAAACTCACGTTCGTCCCATCGGGGCTCAAGCAATATTTCTTCCACCAGCTTGATGGTTTCATCATAATTTCTAGCCAGGGAGTTACCGCGAATGGTAATATTCTGTCTGCCCGAATTAACCCGTATTGAAGCTCCCAACTCATCGATGGCTTCTTCCAGTTCTTCCGGAGTTTTATTTGCGGTTCCTTTAGTTAAAAGTTCAGCAAGGAGATTCGAAACACCGGTTTTATCCGTGTTTTCAAGCATCAATCCACCTTTGATGGAGATCTCAAATTCTACCAGCGGCAACTCGTAGTTTTCAATTCCATAGATATCTAATCCGTTGGCGAGTTCAGTCTCCCAAACCTGCGGGACTTTCAGATCCGGACTTTCGCCATATGGAGGTTCTACCGTTCGATCAAAACCGGAAGGCGTTTTCTCGTAGGTGGTTTCTTCGGGGAGGGTGAATGCTTCTCCTTCTGCATTTTGTACAATTTCTTCTTCCACTACTTCTGCCATTTCAGAACCCTCAAGAGCAAGCTCTGCTTCTCCCTGAGGCACAAAGCTGGTGGCAACAAAGTTTTCATCCTTGATGTACTTCTCATACACCCGCATCACATCTTCTTTGGTGACCGCTAGCGTTTTTTGGATGTCTTTGTTGATGTATCCCGGATCACCGGCAAAGATATTGTATTGAGCCAATTGGAAAGCTTTTCCAAGCACGCTGGAAAGTCCGTTATAAAAATTTGTCTCGATACCGGCCTTTATACGGTCTAAGTCAGATTGAGTAAAACCCTCTTCTTCAAAACGAATAAAAGCCTCATTTACAGCTCCGGCTACATCGTTCAGGTTAGTATTAGGATATGCTCTGGTGATGAGGGTGATTTCGCCGGCGAGCTCAGAATTTCCATTTCGCATAAACACATTTGAGGTCAATTCCTGCTCCTCAACCAATACTTTATACAGAGGTGCTTTTTTACCGTCAGCAAGCAGCTGGGTTAGAATATCGAGGGCATACGCGTCATCATGATATAGATCGACGCCGGGCCAAACCATGCGGAGTTCAGGTAATCGGGCGAAGTTATCTTCGTAGTATTTTTTCTTGGTGGAGGAAAGGGTAACCGGCATATCAGGAAGAGGCTCAATTTCTTCTCCACGAGGAATTTCACCAAAATATTTGTGGATCCATTCTTTGGCTTGTCTGGAATCAAAGTCACCGGCGACAACCAAAGTAGCATTGTTGGGCACATACCAACGGTTATAGAAATCCTTTACGTCCTGAAGAGTAGCGTTCTGCAAATCTTCCAAAGAACCAATCACCTGCCAGTTGTAAGGATGACTTTCAGGATACATATTTTTGTCAACCACGTAGTTGGCGTGACCATAAGGCTGATTATCAACCCCTTGACGCTTTTCATTTTTAACCACCTGTTTCTCTTTGGCAAGAACTGCTTCAGTTACGGTATTGATGAAATAGCCCAGTTTATCCGCTTCAGCCCAGATCATCTTTTCGAGGGCATCTTTAGGTACCGTCTGGAAGTAATTGGTACGATCACGGCTTGTTGAACCATTTGCTCCGGAGCCACCAACCCTGCTGCTCATTTTATCCAAACCGCCTTTACCGAGATTTTCAGATTCAAGAAATAAAAGATGCTCAAATAGGTGAGCAAAACCTGTCCGACCTTCAATCTCACGGGCAGAACCAACGTGGAATGTAAGTGCTACTGCGGTTACGGGGTCTGAGTCGTCTTTGTGAAAAATAACTTCTAGTCCGTTATCAAGGGTAAATTTCTCGTAATCAACGGAAAACTCAGGTTCTTTTTGTGAACAAGAAGTGACGATAACTGAAGACAAAACGAAAGCAAAAAGCAGGTAGAAAAAGCGTGATTTCATGGGGGATTATTTGAATTGTATGATGCTGGAATATAGCTGGACCAAAGCTACGATTTTGTAAATATTATTGTTGCTTTATGCTTTAAGAATTGATCAAAGTTTTATAGATAAAAACATTACTCATTGAACTAATTCATTTCCAATAAAATATCCAGATCCCTGCCTTCGCAGGGATGACCTTAATTGAGGTCACTTACTATAACTACAATAGAAACAGAAAATGTCATTCCCGCGGAGGCGGGAATCTGGATCTAAACTAGAATCTATTATGCCTTTTTTAGCAGAAAAACAGATCTGTCTTCCCAATACTGAAGTACTCACTCACCGGGCACTAATCTCATCGTTCGAACTTCAGCATCTTCAAATAAAGTAGAGTCCTGATACAACCACCGGTACTGACCGTTAAGCCACATCTCTGTTTGGTCGCCATAGTAATCAGAAAGAGGATTCCCGGACTGACCAGTAGGGAGAATACTTTTACTCCTGCTCATATCAGATAAATCTGAAATACGGCGAATGGAAGGCCCAAGCACCATTTCAAAAGCATTGTTCCAGCGGTACTGTCCATTGTTTACACTCATTCCGTGGCTTGGGACTTTATATGGTCCCTTGCTCAGAATATTTCCAACAATCATTTTCAGAGCATTGGGGGCATCAGGGGCGCTTGCAGCCCGGGAGAAAAGTGGAGGCTCAAAAGAGATGGTATGTAACTGCTCCCATCTCCATTCGAAAGGTTCGCTGCCAAGAGAATCACTCAAAAAGAGAATGGCATCTTGCATGCTTTTAACCACTATGTCTTCTTTCGCTTCTACAGAGTCAGTCATAACGTTATCGAACAAGGTGCTTTCGGAATCGATGAGTGAAGTCAGTGTTCGAACGGGGATATTTTCGTGGTGAATGAAATTAGAATAGGCAACATCACCGAAATCATCTTGGAGGGTGTTTTCAGAGAACTTCAGGAAAAACACATCAAAAATAGAAGCGGCGGTTGACTTAAGGTCATACTCATAGTTCCAGTTTTCCAGATAGGATATCGGAAGCTCAAAATTATAGGCATCCTGATTTCTGATGATACTTAGAATTTTTGGAGTCATTTTTGCCGCAAAAGAGGAATAAGAATCGTTCTGCAAATCCTGAAACTCTTCAATACCAAGGGTAGGGTTAGCCGTTAGTATTTGTTCAATGCGTTCGATTCTTGAAGGCGGCTCCCAGAATGTAGCGATGTAATAAGGATAATTGTCAGTGGTGATTTTATTATTCGCGTTTGCAATCCAGCCATCTTCAGGGTTAATCAGTCGGGGCATTTGAGTGTGGGGGATAAATCCTTTCCAGTCCTGAGAAGGATCCCAGCCATTTCTAAGTGTAGTTGGATCTCCGGTTCGGATGGGCAACTTGGCAACCGAGTACATGGCTATATTTCCTTCCACATCACCATACATGAAGTTCAATCCCGGCACGCCAAAAGTAGGGAGCGCGTCTTTGAAGTCCTGAAAGTTTTCAGCCCAGTTAATATTATATAGAGTCCGCATTTCATTGGTCTGCTCAAATCCGGTCCACTGCATGGAAATGAGTTTATCATCCGTGAGTTCCTGAACAGGATAGATGTCAGAAATCACAGGACCGTGTTTGGTGTAACGAATTTCAAAAGACTGGTCATCTGCATCTTTTACTTTGATGATCTCCCTAACGCTTGAAAATTCTTCATAGACGGCAGTAGAATCGCTAAGTGAATCTGCAACATATCGGCCACGGTCAAGAGGATCAGCTTGTTCTAGAAAAAAGTCAGTATCATCACTCATCATACTTGTGAAAGACCATGCAATATGATCGTTCTGCCCAATTATAACAGCGGGTACACCGGCTAATGTAGCACCGGATACATTTTTCCCATTCAGGCTTAAATGAACTTCGTACCATTTGCCGGGCATATCTAGCCCGAGGTGAGGGTCTCCCGCCAATAGTGGATATCCTGTTTCTGTTTTTGAGCCATCTACAACCCAGGCGTTACTTCCAACATGGGTGCCTTCCACTTCCAGCAGCTCGCGCTTTTTAATCTCTTGTTGCAGCATGGGCATCAAGGCGGAAGAATATCCCAAAGATTCAGCATCATTAAGTGAAGTTGGGGCGGTTTCGGGAAATCGGAGCTGTAGGTCATCAAATTGGGAGGAAGGTAAAACTTCTTTGAGGTATCCATAGGTGATTTCACTCCACCAGCCCATATTCAGTTCCCAACCCATAAGGCGACTTACAGCAATAGAACGGGCGGGTGTCCATTTGATAGGGTCAATTTCAGCTAAAGAAAATTGTACAGGTAATCGATTGGCGTTGTTGGCAATAAAGGCATTCACTCCATTTGAGTAAGCCGCTAACACCGTCCGTTCCTCCTGGCCAAGAGTATCAACTAACTGCTGAGCGATTTTCCAGAAGCCAAGAGTGCGCTGATACTTGTCGAGACTGATAAGTTCAGGATCATCACCAAAAAATTCTGCAAAACGACCTTCAGCTGCAATTTGGGTAAGAGTCATTTGCCACAGGCGATCCTGCGCATGCACATAACCCAATGCGTAATACAAATCCTGTTCATTGGACGCATAGATATGGGGAACTCCATAGGTATCCCAATTAATGTCTACATCTTCTGAAATCCCGTTTAAAGTGATGGTAGCCTCGTAGTCCGGCAAAGGTTTATAGAATGTCCAATAAAAGGCGAGGCCGGCAAAGCCAACAAACAAAATCACTAAAAAGAGCAGCAGCTTGAAAAAGGTATTCATGCAGAATGAGTCGTTTTATATTAGGGATGCAAATTAAACAATATGCAGCCCATTTAAATTGTTAAATTTTTGATTCTTTTTTTCATTTGAAGTTCAATTAAAATCCACCAACCTCGATCCGACCGGTTCCCTCGGTCTGATCGATGGGAATGGCTAAAGAGGTAGATTAAAGAATCGGTCAGACGGGCTGGAGCCGTCGGGCCGGGGGGTGGTTGGAATGATTAGCTAGTATAGATTTTTGGATACATCTGGTGGAATTGTGTTGAGTGATACTTGATAAAACTTCTTAGGATCATCTGGAAACTTAAAAAGATCAGAAGCTAATTCTTGATTACATAACTGGCCACTTCTCATTCCTGCATAATTCCTGAAAGATGAAAAAGGCCAGTCTTCCATATTATTTACTATCCTGGCTCTTATCGGGTTTTGATGGATGTATAAAAAGCAATTGAGGCCGTAATAGTCTTGATTTGTTTCATCCATATCTAATGATTTAGCTTTACCCTCAAAAACGACTCCAATCCCGATCAGACCGGTTCCCCCGGTCTGATCGATGGGTAAGGCTAAAGAGGTAGATTAAAGAATCGGTAAGACGGGCTGGAGCCGTCGGACCGGGGGTGGTTTCATTAATTGAATGATTTCAGCAAAGCTCCTATTATGATAGTGAATCAAAAGAAAAAGATATTTATGGAACAACACTCCGAAAGAGTAACACGAGAACAACTTATACACCAACTGGAAGGCGGACAAGCTTTTATTAAAGTTGAGGACTTGTTGAACGAGATTGAGTTTGAAGATTTGGAAATTCGTCCGGCAGATCTGCCTTATTCATTTTACGAGCAATTCTTTCATCTTCGGGTGGCTCAATTTGATATCCTTGATTTCTGTCGAAACTCTGAATACGAGCCAATGAAATGGCCGGAAGATTACTGGCCGGTAGAGCAGGCTCCTGCAAACGAAGGGGAATGGGAATCCCTGAAAAAGCAGTTTTTTGATGAACGAAATGAATTCATGAACTACGTCCTCGATCCCAAGAATAATTTACAGGAAGAAATTCCACACGGAGATGGACAAACCCTATTTAGAGAAGCATTATTGGTTTTAGAGCATAATGCATATCACATTGGGCAGTTGGCTATTATTTTCAGGTTGCTGAAGAATGCGTAATAGTTTCGGCGAATAAGTATGATCTTTATATTCCGAAATGATCCGATACAAACTTACCATTGAATTTGACGGGACGAATTTCTCCGGATGGCAGATTCAGCCGACCGATCGAACCGTTGAAGAAGAACTGGAGAAAGCAATGTCCACCGTTCTTCAGTCTGAAATTGATTTAATAGGGCAGGGGCGAACTGATTCCGGAGTACACGCCACCGGACAGGTTGCTCATGTTGATTTACCCGAAGAAATAGATATCGATGAGCTGCTGCATAAAACCAATAAGCTGGTTGGAAAGGAAGTACAGATAACCGGGGCAGAAGTCGTAGCCAATGACTTTCATGCCCGCTTCGATGCTACCGGTCGCCAATATGAATATACTATCACCACGCGGTGGATGCCTTTAAAAGAGCGATACTCATGGCAACTGAATCAGCCCTTGGAGTATAAAAAACTCGAGGCTTGTGCTGAACTGTTAAGCGGTGAATTTGATTTTGCCGGGTTTTCGAAATTCAACAAAGATAATTACACTACTCTTTGTGACATCCAGCTGTCCAGATTTAAAAAAGAAGGAGAGGTTATAAAATATCAGGTTCGGGCAAACCGATTTTTACGGAATATGGTCCGCCGTTTAGTGGGCACAATGGTACGGGTAGCACAGGGAAAGATTACAATGGAAGAATTTAAGGAGGTACTGCAAAACCCCGATTCAAAAATTCCTACCTATACAGCTCCTGCTCAGGGATTAGTGCTTCAAAAAGTTTTCTATAAAAAGTGAAGAAAAGTGTTGAAACTAGGTTAACAATGTGTTTATATTTGTCGCCCCTTCAAGAAGGGTTTTTTTTATTTATTGATATAAGTAAAAGCTACACACATTCCTCGGTAGCTCAGTGGCAGAGCAGTTGACTGTTAATCAATTGGTCGTAGGTTCGAATCCTACCCGGGGAGCTTTGAAATTTTAGGGACTGATCTGCGAAGCCAGGTTAGTCCCTTTTTTTATGGCTTTTTTTCTTTTAAAATCACATTTTTTGGATTTTCGGGATGACCGTCTATCTTGCTTGTGTGTACAGTCTGCACAAACATATAGCTTTTAGATCGGTCGCAAAATTACTCATTCAATATATAGTTTATATTACCCTTTCATCGGTGACGAAGTCAACAATATCCTGCCGTTTTTAAATATTATTTCTAAAGTATTCCAGGATCTCCCGGCCATGCATCATTGCTAGTATCTCATTAATGTTTTTGTTTTATTGATTTTTCCCTCAAACTAGTCTGACCATATTATGCGAATTAAATTTGTATCGTTTACGTACCTGCTTTGTATTCTTTCATATAGTCCACTGGTTGCTCAAACTGCTTCTTTCAAGCAGTCTGTGCCCTTAGTTGAGGATGCCCCAGTAGCTGCCGGAATGTCGGCGGAGCGTCTGCAGCGTATAGATCAAATGGCGCAAAGAGCTATCAAGGAAGATCAAATTCCTGGACTGGTAGCACTGGTTGCCAGAGATGGCAAAATAGTGTACCACAAAGCTTTTGGGTTTGCAGAAGCAACAAGTGAAAATCCACTTCAAAAAAATGCCATATTCCGTATTGCATCGCAATCAAAAGCCATTACCTCTACAGCTGTGATGATGCTTTGGGAACAAGCAAAGTTCAGGTTGGATGATCCTGTCTCTAAATATATTCCTGAATTTGAAAATGCGCAGGTACTGGAAACGTTTGATGAGTCTGATTCAACCTATACCACTATTCCGGCTAATAAACAGATTACTATACGGCATCTTCTCACTCATATCTCAGGAATTGGGTATGGCATAATTGACGGTGATGATCGCATGCGAAAGATTTATCAAAAAGCTGGAATTGTAGACTTGTACACTGTGGATGCCATATCGATTGAAGAGAATATTAAGAAGTTGGCCAAGTTGCCGCTGCATCATCACCCCGGCGAAAAATTTACATACAGTGAGGGGTTAGATGTTTTGGGTTACTTTATAGAAGTGGTATCCGGTCATTCATTTGACGTTTATTTAAGGGAACATATTTTTGACCCGCTTGGCATGGACGATACATGGTTTTATTTACCCAAGGAGAAAGAAGATCGCCTGGTGGATGTACAAACTAAGAATGAGGCCGGTGAATGGGTTACCTATCAGGGCACTGAATATTACGATGCATCTTATCCAGTAAATGGTGCAAAGACTTTCTTTTCTGGCGGTGCAGGATTAAGCAGTACCGCAAAAGATTATGCCACTTTCTTACAAATGTATTTGAATAATGGGGAGTACAATGGGGTTCGCCTACTCAGTAGAACAACCGTAGATTTTATTATGGCAAATCAATTGGTTGATATACTTCCGGAAAGTGACATTGCTTATGGACTGGCATTCGGGGGCACAAGTGAGGAAGAATTCCGAAGAGGCGGGGTAGGCAGCCCAGGTACTTTTGACTGGGGAGGCTATTTTAACACTCAATATTGGGCAGAGCCGGATGAAAAACTAATAGGGATTATTATGAAACAAACACGTGGATCAAATGGTGATCAAACCGGCTGGAAATTCAGAATTCTTGCCCGGCAAGCAGTGGATGATTAGAGTTTCGTTTGCTCCAACCAGTACTGAGCAAATCAAGAGGATAGTGCTTCTTGTTTTAAGGCGGCTTTTTTTGTACAAATTACAGTCCCATTAGCATTTTAAGAAATGCCATATCAATTTTTTAAACAGAATACTAACGCTAGCTATTCAGGAATGAATAAATGAAATTGAATATTGGGTTTTAAAATCGAAAAAAAGGAGTAACTCCGGGAGGATACTATATCCTGCTTTGGAGCGGGACCTCAAAGCCTTCCCAAATGTGGTGATCTTATTTACCTTACTTTTTCGACTTGAAGGATTATCTGCAAAACCCTAATGATCAGACTTTCAGATCAACATGAAGAAAGCGATAATGATAATTTATAAAGAGTTGAAGATGATCTGGTAAGAGTGTATCAACTTGGGATAAACACTCATTTTAGTAAGGCGGTTGACTAGTGAATTTGTTAACATATAAATGTTATTAGTAACTACTGGTTGGCAATTTTCGAACTTCCAATTTATTATTTTGATCTGAATGGACAATAGACACATTAATATATTACTTCTAGAAGACGATATTGATGACGTTGCTCTGCTCAAAATGGAATTGGATAAAGCTCAGTTCAGTTACAGCATCAATCATGCTATAGACAAAAGTTCATTTCAGTCTTTTCTTGAAAATGAACATCACGATATTATCATCTCTGATCAGAATTTGCCTCAATTTTCAGGTCTGGAAGCTCTTCAAATGACCCGCCACAGACATAAGAACATCCCGTTTATACTGGTATCCGGTTTTGTGGGAGAAGATGAAGCAGTGAATATGATTGTGGAAAATGGTGTAAATGACTTCATTCTGAAAGATAAACTGGGGCGTTTAAATTATTCTATTATTCGTGAAATTAAGAGCTATCAGTTAACAAGTGAACTTGAAGATAAAAATCAGGAACTTCGGCAACTTTCTATGATTGTCCGTCAGACGCATAGTGGAGTGATTATTACGGATGCTAATGGACTAGTTGAATGGGTAAATGCATCCACTATAGAATTAACAGGCTATTCTTTAAAAGAATTTATAGGTAAAAAACCGAGTGATCTTCTCCATGGCCAGGATACCAGTATTGAGACCAAAAAAAGGATTCGGGAGAAGCTAAAAAATAGGGAAAGGGTACAGGAAGAAATTGAGAACTACCGTAAGGATGGAAGCAAATACTGGATCAAACTGGACATATCACCCATATTTGATGAACGAGGTGATTTTTTAAAATTTGTTGCTATTCAGGAAGATGTTACTGAAAAGAAAGAGTCTGAAATAACTCTTGAAGAACGCGAAAGATTATTAGCTTCTGTAACTAATAATATCCCGGGTGTTATCATTAGATACACCCTTTTTGCTGATGGTAGTGACGAAATTGATTACGTAAGTGAAGGTTGCGTAGATATTTTTGAAATAACTCCACAAGATATTTATTCAGATAGCGCAGCTTTATGGGATTTAATCCTCCCTGAATACGTTGAAAAAATGGTTCCAGCTATACAAAAATCAGCTGATGAGCTTTCACTTTGGGATTTCACATACCGTGTTAAAACTCCAAGTGGAAAAATTAAATGGATTCATGCCAGCGGCACCCCTGAAAGAAATGGCAATGAGGTTTCGTGGTATACTCTGCTTCTAGATATTACCAAAGAGAAGCAATTTGAGTTAGAGTTAGTTGATATCAATAAACAGTTGACCAGAGCACAGTCAATTGGTTCTATTGGAAGCTGGAGTTTTGAAACTGACTCAACGAAGATCTTTTGGTCAAAACAGATCTATAATCTCTATGACAGAGAGTTCAATTTAGGCCCACCTACTTTTGATGAATTTCTATCTTATCACAATGAATCAGGGCCGGCTTTTCAAACGTTGCTGAATTCTATTGAAGAAGGAGTATCATATGATGTTGATGTTAAATTAATTACAAAGAAAGGTGAACTCAAATATATCAGATCGGTTGGAATCCCTGAAAGAAATAGTAATGGTGAAGTCATCTGCTTTACAGGAGTGGCGCAAGATGTTACAGAAAAAAAAGTTGCTGAACTTGAATTAAAAGAAAACCAGGAAAGACTAACTGCCGTCACTGATAATATAGATGCACTTGTATATCGGTATGTACAGTATCCGGATGGTTTAAATAAAATCACCTATATAAATAAACATGTTGAAACAATTTATGAATTAGAACAAGAGCAGGTAATTAACGACGCTGAATTAGTGTGGAATCAAATCCTTGATGATGATTTAGAGGAAGTAATTTACAGTGTTAACAAATCTTCGGAAGAATTAACTACATGGAAACATGAATTTAGAATAGTTACTCCAAGTGGAGAGAAAAAATGGCTTAGAGGAGTTGGTATACCAACAAAGGAAAGAGATTATATTTACTGGAATACCGTTGTAACAGATATAACTCATGCCGTGTTCAAGTCATTAGTGCAACAGCGCGGTGTTTTAAGGTTTGTTGAATAGGTGAAAGGTAATCAAATTTTCGAATAGGTCGATTGTTGAGATACCGCTCGACCGTTTTAATGCGTTGGGCG